>OBXU01000037.1_pt1 | contig 144835 bp, 108 predicted proteins | sample 1476671 | NCBI WGS metagenome assembly OBXU01 (sample SAMEA2580182, study PRJEB22360) | human gut metagenome | biome: human gut; feature: human-associated habitat; material: faeces | place: Denmark | collected 2008/2010
GTTTGTAGCCTTACAACAAACACCGCGGAAGCCCCCCCCGCCCGCCGCTACTATGGCGGCTGCGAATACGTGGACCAAGTCGAAACCATCGCCCGCGAACGCGCCAAGGCCCTGTTCGGCGCCGAATACGCCAACGTCCAGCCGCACTCCGGTGCCCAAGCCAACGCCGCCGTCTACCAGGCGCTCGTCAAGCCCGGCGACACCGTGCTCGGCCTGGCCCTCGACCACGGCGGCCACCTGACCCACGGCATGAAAATCAACTTCTCCGGCCGCTTCTACCATGCCGAGGCTTATGGCGTGAACCCCGAGACCTTCCGCATCGACCCGGAAATCATCCGCCAGCGTGCGCTCGAAACCCACCCGGCCATGATCATCGGCGGTTGGTCCGCCTACCCGCGCATCGAGGACTTCAAGGCCATGAAGGAGATCGCCGACGAGGTCGGCGCCAAATTCTGGGTCGACATGGCCCACTTCGCCGGACTCGTAGCCGCGGGCCTGCACCCGAGTCCTGTGCCGTACGCCGACGTAGTCTCTTCCACCGCGCACAAGACCTTCGGCGGTCCGCGCTCCGGTTTCATTCTCGCCAAGCAGGAATACGCCAAGAAACTCAACTCCTCCGTGTTCCCCGGCCAGCAGGGCGGTCCGCTCATGCACGTGATCGCGGGCAAGGCCGTGAGCTTCAAGGTGGCCGGCACCCCCGAATTCAAGGACCGTATGCAGCGCACGCTCGACGGCGCCAAGATCCTTGCCGAACGACTACTGGCCGATGACGTCAAGGCCAACGGCATCAGCGTGCTGACCGGCGGCACTGACGTGCACCTGGTGATGGTCGACCTGCGCAACAGCGAGATGGACGGCCAGCAGGGCGAGGATCTGCTCGCCGCCTGCGGCATCACCATCAACCGCAACACCGTGCCCTTCGACCCGCGCCCGGCCTCGGTGGCCTCGGGCCTGAGAATCGGCACGTCCGCCCTGGCCACCCGCGGCTTCGGGCCGAAGGAATACGAGGAGGTGGCCGACATCATCGGCGCCGCGCTCGCCGCCGGACCGTCCGCCGACGTGACCGCGCTGAAGGCTCGCGTCGACAAGCTCGCCGAAGACTTCCCGCTCTACCCCGACCTGGACCAGATCCACTGATTTGCTGATTCGCTAATCCACCGTGGTGTACCGGTTAGTGATGATTCGCTGACCGGAGCGCATCACGTCACCGGCTTCCCGCCTGAGACGGAGGGGAGCCGGTTCTGTTTGCGATTCAAAACGTCAGACATCCCATAACAAGCGGGTCGGAGTAAGCAATCAGCCGCGTTGTGAGTTACGCTTGACTGTTATGAGCGATGAATTGAGTCCTGAGGTGTTCGACGCGGTGTGCCGCCAGGCCGATCAGGCCGCACGCGCGCAGGAGCGTCTTGCACAGGCAAATACCGAAGCCAAAAACGAACTGCTGCTCGCCATTGCGGACGCGCTGGACGAGCACGCCGCGGACATCGAAGCCGCCAACGCGCTGGACATGCTCGAATCCAAGGAAAACGGCATGGATGCGGGCAAGCTTGACCGCCTGCTGTTCGACGTGCCGCGCGTGGCCGCCGCCGCCCAAGGCGTGCGTCATGTGGCCACCTTGCCTGATCCGGTCGGCGAAATCGTGCGCGGATACAATCTGCCCAACGGTCTGCGCCTTACCCAGACGCGCGTACCGATGGGCGTCATCGGCATGATTTATGAGGCCCGGCCGAACGTCACTGTGGACGTGGCCAGCCTGTGCCTTAAATCTGGCAATGCCGCGTTGCTGCGAGGCGGTCACGCCGCCGAACGCACCAATGCTGCCACGCTGGGCGTCATCGCCCCGGTGCTTGAAGCACACGGTTTCGAATCCGCACTGGTGCAATCCGTCGACCAGTACGGACGCGCCGGAGCCACCGCCATGATGGAGGCGCGAGGCCATATCGACGTGCTCGTGCCGCGAGGAGGAGCGGGTCTGATCCAAGCCGTCGTGCGCAACTCCAAAGTGCCGGTCATCGAAACCGGTGCCGGCAACGTGCATATCTACATCGACAAGTCCGGTGATCTCGCCAAGGCCATCCTGATCATCATCAACGCCAAAACCCAGCGCGTGGGTGTGTGCAATGCCGCCGAGAAGCTATTGGTTCATAAGGATGTCGCCGCCGAATTCCTGCCGCAGATCGCCGCCGCTCTGGCCGAGGCGAACGTTGTACTGCAGGCCGACACCACGTCGTATGACATCATCTCCGGCGCGGCGATCGAGGGCCTTGACCTCAACCGCGCCACCGAGGAGGATTGGGACACTGAATATCTGGCCCTCAAGATGGGCATCAAGGTGGTGCCGGATCTGGGCGCGGCCATCGACCACATCAACACGCATTCCACGGGCCACACCGAATCCATCATCGCCGAGGATTATGCGGCCATCGAGGAATTCGCCAAGCGCATCGACTCGGCCGTGGTCATGGTCAACGCCTCCACTCGCTTCACCGATGGCGGCGTGTTTGGCTTTGGTGCTGAGCTTGGCATTTCTACGCAGAAGATGCACGCACGCGGTCCCATGGGATTGCGGGAGATGACCACCACCAAGTGGATCGGTTACGGAACAGGCCAGGTGCGCGCATGAACGAGGACGGCAACATGAACACTACGGCTGACACGGCAAACAAGGCAAGCGAACTGCGGCCCGACATCGACCTCAACGATCCCAAGCTCGGCCTGAAGATCGCGGCCGAACGGCTCAGCATCGTCCGCTATGTGTTCCTCGTGCAGATTGAGGACGGCATCGCCTCCGCCGCCCAGCGTGCGTCGCTCGAATACGCGGACGCCGTGCTCATCGGCTGGCCCGAGACCGATTCACCCGAAGTCGTGGACCTCAACGATGCCCAGCTCAAGATCGTGCGCGAACACATGGAACTCATGGAAGGCTACATCGGCAAATACAGCCAGATGGAGCACGACGGCGACCTCGACGGCATGACCGACACGCTCATCCGCATCACCGAGCGCGTGGCCGAGGTCCGCCGCCTCTACCAGCCGGACTTCCCGCTGCCCACCTTCGCCGAGATTCGTCGCGTGGTCCAAGACGAATGGGATGAAGACATGGGCAAGATCGATCCCAAGGAAGACAATCCCTCCGCCGGCGAAATCGAAGAGGAAACCGAATCAGCCGATGACGCCGCCGGCGAGGGCGGCCAGGCATGAGTGGTGTTACCGGCAGCCACAAAACGGCTGCGTCAGTTCAGTCCGAAAAAACAGTGGAATCCGCCGAGCCCGCCGAAATCATTGCCGTCACCCAAGGCGAAACCGAACGGCGCATGTCCGACCTGTCCGTACCGGCCGGGGCCAGCAGCCACGGCAAAGGCAGGCTTTCCGCACGCGGCAACTGGCATACACGCCTGCGCGTCGGCATCATGGGCGGCACGTTCGACCCGATCCACAACGGCCACTTGGTCGCCGCCTCTGAAGTCGCCTGGGTGTATGACCTCGATGAGGTGATTTTCGTGCCCACCGGCCGACCTGTGTTCAAGCTGGACAAGCACGTCACCAACGCCGAGGATCGGTATCTGATGACTGTGATCGCCACCGCATCCAACCCCAAATTCACCGTCTCGCGTGTCGACATCGACCGTCCGGGCGTCACCTACACCATCGACACTCTGCGCGATATCCGCGCCCAACATCCCGACGCCGAGCTGTTCTTCATCACCGGCGCAGACGCCGTGGCCGAAATCATGCAGTGGAAGGACGCCGACCTCATGTGGGACCTCGCTCACTTCGTGGCCGTCACGCGCCCCGGCTACTCCAGCCCGGACGGCGTGACCTTGCCCGAAGGCAAGGTCGATACGCTTGAGATCCCGGCCTTGGCCATCTCCTCGACCGATGTACGCCGCCGCGCCGAACACGACGAGCCGGTCTGGTATCTGGTGCCCGACGGCGTGGTGCAATACATCGGCAAGCATGGTCTGTATTCGTACGAGGACTGACGATTCGTACGAGGACTAGTGTGCATTTGTACGAGGGCTGGTGAGGATTAGCGCGAATCAGCGCGCATCAATCCTCGCCAGTGCAAGGATGAACGGTCAGGCCAGTCCCATCTTGATTTTCAATGTCATTACGCGAGTCGCCGCCGCCGTCACCTTCGAAGCGAAAGCCGGATCGGACTTCGCCCGTTCGTTGAGGCCGTCCACAATTGGCTTTACATAATCCGTCTGACCGATGCAGGACATGTCGCCGCCCGCCTCGACAAGATTTACTCCCAATTGGCTTACATCGTAGCTGCTCAACGCTTCGGCGGACATCGAATCCGAAATCACCACGCCCGTGTACTTCAGGACGTTGCGAATATGACCGTCGATAATCGTAGAAGAAAACACCGCCGGATTATTCGGGTCGATGGATTGATACGTGGCTAACGACATCATCACCATTGCAGGATCGGCCTTGGTGATCGCCTGGTCAAAGGCACCTGCCTCGGCCCCGTCCAACGTGGTGGTCGTATCCAGAATGCCTTCGGTGGTGAAGTCGGTATTGCCGCTTACCGCGCCCAACCCAGGATAATGTTTGACCGCCGCACCGACTTGAGCGTCTCGCAAACCTTCAATAACGGCGATGCCATGTTCGGCGTTGCCGGCCGCATCCAATCCGAAATCACGATCCAGCGCGCCAATCGGAGCATTTGAGGCACGATTGCCAACCACTGTGCCAAGCACCGGTGCCAAATCGACATTTATGCCAGCAGTGGCTAATTGCGAACCCCACGTGCCTGCCGATTGACGCAATGCGTCAGCGGACATTGTGCCCTGCTCAACGGCACTGGGCATTGTGTCGAAACCGGTACCAGTCAGATGCTGTACCTGACCACCCTCCTGATCGGTGGCGATGATGAGACGATTGCCGGCCGGCGCATATCCTTGGAGTTGCGCGGTCGCGGTCTTGACCGTATCGACGCCGGTATTCCAATTGCCAATGAGAATGGCCGAGCCAATGTGCTCGTCGGCGATTGTTGAAGCCAACGAGGAGGGTTCGGAACCGGCGAACAACGGCACCATCACTAACTGTCCCACACGTTCCTCAAGCGTCATGGCGGATACCGCACGTTGGGCTTGTGCCGCCGGATCGTCGTTCTTCTTCGGGGAAGGAACGTCGGTGCGCGGTAACGCACTCGTCTGGGAGGTCTGGGGAGTGGTGGTGTTGCCGTTTGATGTGGATTTGGCGAACCATCCGACATGCCATCCGTAGACTGCCACACCGGCCAACACCACCGCCAAAGCACATATTGCCGCCACGATTGGAATGCTCCTGTGCCGAAGTTGGCGTGTGGCGTGTGCTGAGGGACGCATATGTTGTGGCCGTTGTCTGTTCATACCGGCAAGCGTAGAACAGAGCGTAGAACAGGATGTTGCCTCATTCTGTGCTCAGGGCATAACCGACCTCCCGCCCTTTCGATAGGCTTGAGTTATGTCTTTTAACGATCCTTTCTCAGTGCTGTTCGGCAATGGCGGCGATTCACGACGCAACAATGCGAACAATGACGATCCGATCATCCTCGATGTCGAGGCCGATGGGGGCGGGCCGGCCCACAACACCAACGCTGGCCCCTCCGGGTCATCCCGCCCTCCACGTGGTCCGGCCAATCCGCGTATCACCCGTAAGCCAGCGTCCGGTGGCTCAGGAGCCAGCCGTGGCAGCAAGATTCTGATCGGCGTGGTGCTGGCCTTGGCCATCATCGTCGGTCTGTTCTTCGGCCTGTCCCGATTCATCACCGATCTGATGTGGTACGGCCAGCTCGGCTTCCAGTCCGTGGTCTGGACCCAGCTCGGGGTGAAAATCGGTCTGTGGGTGGCCTACGCGCTGCTCATGGCCCTGACCGGCTTCGTTTCCGCCTGGCTGGCCATTCGAGCGCGCCCTGATTCGGCCGACGGTTCCACCATTCGCATTAACGGCGATGTGGTCGAGGTCGGCAAATCCGTCAGCTCGAAAACCGCTCGCCGCGTGGCCGTGGTGATTTCGCTGATCGTCGGCGTCATCTTCGGTTCCCAGTTTAACGCGAACTGGAGCGAGATTCTGCTCATGTTCAACGCGCAGTCGTTCGGCACCACCGATCCGCAGTTCGGTCTGGACAACGGCTTCTACGTGTTCGTGCTGCCGGGCCTGAAGCTCGTGCTCGCCGCCGTGGCCATGCTGCTGGGCGTGGGCCTTGTGTTTTCCGTGGTCACGCATGTGCTGATGGGCGGTATCCGCATTACCATGCCGGTTAACGGACGCGGCCTGTTCTCCATTACCAAGCGTTGCCGTCGCCAGCTTGGCATCTGGCTGATGCTCAACATGTTCGCTTGGGCAGTGCGCCAGATGATTGGCGTCTTCGACCAGCTCACCGTGCAGGGTTCACGCATCACCGGTGCCTCCTACACCGCCGTACATGCCAACATCCCCGTCACCTTCATCATGGCCGTGCTGACCGCCATCCTCGGCGTGGTGCTGGGCATCTGGCTCATGCGCTCCCACACGCTCGAAGGCCAGGCGTCCATCGGCGTGCGCGCTTCCGCCGCGCTCAAGGCCTGGCGTGTGCCGGTGACCTCCATTGCCGTCGTGGTCGTGGTGGGTCTTGTGCTCACCGTGGCATGGCCGGTGCTGTTGCAACGCTTCCGCGTCAACCCGAACGCACAGGAGATGGAATCCACCTACATCCAGCGCAACATCGACGCCACCCGCGCCGCCTACGGTCTTGACAAGCTCAAGACCGAGCAATACAAGGTGACCGACAAGGGTGAGCAGGGCGCTCTGGCCAAGGAGGCCGATACCACCGCGCAGATCCGTCTGCTCGACCCGCAGGTCGTCAGCCCCACGTTCAAACAGTTGCAGCAGTCCAAGCAGTACTACACCTTCGCCGACACCCTGGCGGTCGACAAGTACGAGATTGACGGCGCCTCCCAGGACACCGTGATTGCCGCCCGCGAGCTCGATCTGGCCGGCAATGACAACCGCAACTGGGTCAATGACCACACCGTGTACACCCACGGTTACGGCGTGGTGGCCGCCTACGGCAACAAGGTGACCGCCGACGGCCAGCCCGAATTCTTCGAATCCGGCATCCCCACCCAGGGCAAGCTCACCGAATCCGAAAAGTACGAGCCTCGCATCTACTTCTCGCCGAACACCACCGAATACTCGATTGTCGGTGCCCCTGAAGGCACGCAGGCTTGGGAGTTCGACTACCCGACCGGTTCGGAAGGTGCTCTGACCACGTTCAAGGGCGACGGCGGCCCTTCGGTCGGCAACCTGTTCTCCAGGATTCTCTACGCGATCCGCTTCGGCTCCGATCAGATTCTCTTCTCCGACCGTGTGACCAGCGAATCGCAGATTCTCTACGATCGTTCCCCCAAGGAGCGCGTGGCCAAGGTGGCACCGTACCTGACGCTTGACGGCCGCGTGTATCCGGCCGTGGTCGATGGCCGCGTCAAGTGGATCGTCGACGGCTACACCACCTCCGACGCCTACCCGTACTCGCAAATAACCGACCTCGGCTCCGCCACCAAGGATTCCACCACCGTCTCTTCCGCAACGGTCTCGTCCCTGGGCTCTCAGAAGGCCAACTACATCCGCAACTCGGTCAAGGCCACCGTGGACGCCTACGACGGTTCCGTGGACCTGTACGTGTGGGATCAATCCGATCCGGTGATCAAGGCATGGGAGAAGATCTTCCCTGGCCAGTACCACCAGCTCTCCGATATCTCCGGCGACCTGATGAGCCACATGCGCTACCCGGAAAGCCTGTTCAAGGTACAGCGCGAGCTGCTCTCCAAGTACCACGTGACCTCTGCCAGCCAGTACTACTCAGGCGAAGACTTCTGGCAGACGCCGGTCGATCCGACCGAATCCCAGTCCCAGCAGGACCAGGACATCCTGCAGCCGCCGTACTACCTGACCTTGCAGACTGGTGGCACCGAGGAACCGGTGTTCTCGCTGACCTCCACCTACATTCCGGCTGGCCAGTCCACCCGTGAGATCCTGACCGGCTTCCTGTCGGTCGACTCGGATGCCGGCAATGAGAAGGGCAAGATAGGCTCGAACTACGGCACCATCCGATTGCAGGAGCTGCCCAAGGATTCGAACGTACCGGGCCCCGGCCAGGCGCAGAACAACTTCAACGCCAACGCCGATGTATCCAAGGAACTGAACCTGCTGCAATCCGGCGACACGCAAGTGGTGCGCGGCAACCTGCTCACCCTGCCGCTCGGTGGCGGACTGGTGTACGTGCAGCCCGTGTACGTCAAGTCTTCGGGCGTGACCTCATTCCCGTTGCTCAAGAAGACGCTGGTCGCATTCGGTGATCAGGTTGGATTCGCGGATACGTTGGATGAGGCCTTGGATCAGGTGTTCGGTGGCAATTCCGGTGCGGCCGCGGGCGATGCCGAGAACGTGTCCGGTGACCAATCTGGTTCCGATACCAATGGTGGTCAGTCCGGCACCACGGACGGAAAGTCGGATTCCGGCTCGTCTTCCGACCGCAGCCCCGAACTCCAGCAGGCGTTGAACGATGCCGCCCAAGCCATGAAGGACAGCCAGTCCGCCATGAAGAACGGCGACTGGACCGCCTACGGCAAGGCGCAGCAGGAGCTTGAAGACGCCCTCAACAAGGCCATCGAGCTCGACAAGTAACTTGGCTTCCCTCAGGGTGAGGGGAGCTATCGCCGAAGGCGACTGAAGGGAGTCGGTTACCTCAACTGACATAGCCCGTCCTTATCATAAGGACGGGCTATTTGCGTATTCAAAGGAACTTCATGCCATACACCTTCCATCCGGCCGTCGAATCCGACATCCAAGCCATCACCGACATCTACAACGCTGCGGTGGTGGCGGGTGGGGCCACCGCCGACCTCACCCCGCGCACCCTCGACCAACGCCGCGCCTGGGTCGAATCCCATACGCCGCCCTACGGCGTTTTTGTTGTGGAATCGGAAGACGGTTCAATCATCGGCTTCGGTGCGCTCTCCGTGTTCTACGATCGTGCCGGGTATGACGGCGTCACCGATTTGGCCTATTACATCGATCCGGCATGGCAAGGCAGGGGAGTGGGCACGTTCATGCTTGACAGGCTGCTCACCGAGGCGCGGGCCCGCCACATGCGCAAGGCCTGTGGCATCATTTTCGCCGATAACGTCGGCTCCATTGCCCTCATGCGCCGCTTCGGCTTCACCCAATTCGGCCTCATGCCCGCCGCTGCCACCGACTCCACCGGCACCATGCGGGACATGTCCTACTGGTATTTGGACCTGTAGGCCCGAGGCGGTTTACCCTTGCTCTCCATGGATTCCGGTGTCCTATAACACTAAAAAGTTGTATCGGATCAGCTCTTTTCCTCGAACGCCATATATCGGACGCGCTTATCCCAGATAACGGCAAACTACGGGACGGCACGCGATTTTCGTCCGTTTTGACGTGGTATCCCGCAATCACGTGGGATGCCACACACGTCAAACGATGCACATAGCTAGCGTCCCGCAACTCTTCCTGCGAAATCATTGGAATTCTGCCATTCTTATGATTCGGTGCAGATAACGTGCGATAACGCTTGCGGGATGCCACGCCAGAAACGCCCAAAATCCGCTGCCGTCCCGCAATATGTCATCCGATTGCAGGGAAGCGTCATCTGTCTGAGCTGTTTCCCTTGCTTGGCGTCGTAAACGACAAGTTGTTGATTGCCGCTGCATGTTTCTCCTATTTGAGAACCGAATGCTACATACTGGGATTTTTTCCAACCGGAGTTGATGTTAAAGTGACGCCAAGCTGGGACACGCTGTTCGTGTGCGGCATCCTGTGCAACGTGCTCGTCTGCCTGGCCGTGCGCATCGGATTCGCCGCGCGCTCCGTATCCGACAAGGTGCTGGGCATCCTGCTGCCGATCGCCGGATTCGTGGCGATGGGCTTCGAACACTGCGTGGCCAACATGTTCTTCCTGCCGATGGGCCTGGTCGCCAAAACGTTTGGTTTCGGCGCCGACGCGGCGGGCGTCGCGGCGCTCGACGTGTCGGGCATCCTCTATAACCTGTCCGCAGCCACGCTCGGCAATATCCTCGGCGGCCCTGTTCGTGGCGCTGGCCTACTGGTACCTCAACGGCAAACAGCGCGAAAAGGTCGCTGGCGGCACCGCCTAATAGACGCGATTCACTCGTCCCCATCTCTTGTAATACTGGTATTACAAGGAGGTGCGATATGACTATGGCCATGGTGACGGCGCGCGTCAATGCCGAACGGAAGCGCGACGCGGAGAAAGTGCTTAAGCGTAATGGGCGCACCTATTCGGACCTGATTCGTGATCTGACCGACTACCTTGCGGATACGGGGGAACTGCCGGAATTCGAGCGTCTGACGCTCTCCCTGATTCAGGAGCGGGAGCGTAGGAAAAAGCAGGAGTTGATTCAACGTTTCGCCGACCGGAATTTGCCGGAGGCGGAAGGCGATCTTTCGGATGAGGAGATTCTCGCGCAGGCACGTATGGAACGATTTGGGGGACGGGATGAAACTGCTGTTTGACACGAATATTCTGCTCGATTTGTGCAATGACAAACGAGCGCCTTTCCATAAACAATGTGTTGATTTGCTCATGGAAGCCGTTGCACAGCCAAACATTGAGATCATGGTGCCGGTATCGTCATTGAATGACGTGTATTGCGTGTTGCGCAAGCATTATGGCGAGGAGCGGGCGGCGCGAGACGATATCGGTGGACTGATGGAATTGTTCGACATCCGTCCGCTTATAGAACGCCATGCGTGTATGTCGTACCGGTCCGATGAGCCCGACTTCGAGGACGGGCTCATCCGTGCCGTTGCCGAGGACAATGACGCCGACGTCATCGTGACTCGTGACGTCGAAGCGTTTCACCATTCATCGGTCCGATCGATGGATGCCGAGCAATGCCGTGCCCTGCTGCTTGCCGATTCCAAGGCTTGACGGCGGCGTTGAGTACAATCTTGACGGTTGAATCCGGCCGGGCATGGGCCAGTGCGCGAGACGAACGCGCGCATGACGTACGGAACGTACAGAACGTGCATACGGGAATATAGGAAGACAGACGAGGAGTGGATTATGGCATCGGATTTCTGGCTGATTGCGGGACTGGGCAACCCCGGCAAAAAATATGAGGACACGCGGCACAACATGGGCTTCATGACCGCCGACGTGCTCGCCGAACGTTGGACGGTGAACTTCGCCGACCACAAAGGTCTGGCCATGCTCGGTAAAAGCGTGATGAACCTGGACGGCCGCACCGTCAAGTTCTTTCTGGCCAAGCCGCTGACTTATATGAATGATTCCGGCAATGCGGTGGCTTCCATTAGCGCCTATTACCAGATCGAGCCCGACCATATCGTGGTGATTCACGATGACATGGACTTGGAATTCGGTCGTATCAAGGTCAAGGCAGGCGGCTCCGCAGGCGGCCACAACGGCATCAAGTCGATTGACCGTTCCCTTGGCACGCCGAAATACGCGCGCGTGCGCATGGGCGTCGGCCACTCCAAGCGCGGTGCGAACGCGCATGACAACACGGTGAACTGGGTGCTGGGCGGCTTCGGCCCGGACCAGCGCAAGCAGCTGCCCGAATTCCTGGCTGACGGCGCCGACGCCGCCGAGGACATCATCTTCCACGGTCTTGCCAAGACCCAGGAGAAGTTCAATGGCCGGTGAGGCGACGCACCCGGACCTGATCAACGGCTCACTGGTAGGCATCCTGTCCGGGCTGGAACAGGACAAGACCTTCCTTAGGCTCGCCACTGGCGACATCGAGGTTTCGGACGACGTCGACAACTCCGTCCTGGCCGGCATCCCCGAAGGCTTGCGCCCGGCTTTGGCCGCCGCCATAGGCCAGGGTGTGGCCGGCAAACCCGGCAAGCCGGTCGTGCTGGTCGTGGCCTCCGGCCGCGAAGCCGAAGAGACCGTGGGCTCGCTGCGCTCCTGGTATGACGGCGACCCGAACGACATCGCCCAGCTCGAAGCCTGGGAAACCCTGCCGCACGAGCGTCTGAGCCCGCGCGCGGACACCGTGGCCAGCCGCATGGCCGTGTTCCGCAGACTCAAGCATCCGAGCGATACCGATCCGATGTTCGGCCCGATTCGCATTCTCGTCATGCCGATCCGCTCGCTCATCCAGCCGGTCGTCCAAGGACTGGGCGACGTCGAGCCGCTCGTGTTCACCGTGGGGGAGGACCTGCCCCTCGACGAAGCCGCCAAACGTCTGATCGAAAACGCCTACACGCGCGTGGACCTGGTCATGGACCGTGGTGAGTTCGCGGTGCGCGGAGGCATTCTTGACGTATTCCCGCCCACCGCACCGCACCCGGTGCGTATCGAATTCTTCGGCGACGAAATTGACACCATCAAGGAATTCCACGCCTCCGACCAGCGTACCTACGGCGACGGCCTCAAGACCATCTGGGCCACCGCATGCCGTGAACTGCAACTGACCGACGCCGTACGCGCCCGCGCCAAAGCCTTGGTCGGTTCGATTCCCAATGCTGAGGACATGCTCGAATCCATCGCCAACGCCATTCCGGTCGAAGGCATGGAATCCCTGATGCCCGCACTCGTGGACCATCTGGAACCGGTGGGCTCCATGCTGCCCAAGCACGCCGTGATCCTCCTGAGCGACCCGGAGAAACTGCGCCGTTCCGCCGAAGACTTGGCAAAAACCGCGAACGAGTTCCTGGCCGCCAGCTGGCATGTGGCCGCCTCCGGCCACGGCTCCGGCGCGCCCATCAGCTTCGACGAAGCCAGCTTCCTCGACTATGCGGAAACCATCAGCTCCCTCGAATACTCCGAACATCCGGTGATTCGCCTCACCAGTTTCGGCGTGGACACCACGCTGACCGGCCACGTGCAGCTCGACGCCCAGAACCCGGCCGAATTCCGAGGGGATGAGGCCAAGGCCTCCCAAGGCATCGAAGGCCTGCTCGACGCCGGCTTCCACGTCACCATCACCGCCGCTGCGGCCGGCACCTTGGCCAGGCTCAGGCGCGCGATCAACACTACCGGCATCGCCAATTTCGACGTCATCCGCTCTCAGGCCATCGACGGCTTCGTGGACAAAGCCGCCAAAATCGCCCTGCTCACCGAACGCGACCTGACCGGCCGCACTTCGGCCGTGGCCGTGGCCAAAACGCCGAAACGCCGGCGCAAGGCCATCGACTTGGTGGAACTCAAAAAAGGCGATTACGTGGTGCACGAGCAGCACGGCATTGGCCGGTTCATCGAAATGCGCCAGCGCACCATCGGCACCGGCGCCAACAAAACCACTCGCGAATACCTGGTCATCGAATATGCGCCTTCCAAGCGCGGCGCCCCGGCGGACAAACTGTTCATCCCCACCGACCAGCTCGACCAGGTCAGCAAATACATCGGTGCCGAAGCCCCCAAGCTCAACAAGCTCGGCGGCTCCGACTGGGCGGCCACCAAGGCCAAGGCCCGCAAACACGTCCACGAGATCGCCGACGACCTGATCAAGCTGTACTCCGCCCGCCAGCGCGCCAAGGGCTTCGCGTTCAGCCCGGACACCCCATGGCAGAAAGAGCTGGAAGACGCCTTCCCCTATCAGGAAACCGCCGACCAGCTCACCACCATCGACGAGGTCAAATCCGACATGGAGAAGCCCGTGCCGATGGACCGCCTCATCTGCGGCGACGTGGGCTTCGGCAAAACCGAAATCGCACTGCGTGCCGCCTTCAAGGCCGTGCAGGACGGCAAGCAGGTGGCCGTGCTCGTGCCCACCACGCTGCTTGTCCAGCAGCATTACGAGACGTTCAGCGAACGATTCGAGGGTTTCCCGGTCAATGTGGCGGCCATGAGCCGATTCCAGACCACCAAAGAGATCAACGAGACCATCGAGGGTCTGGAAACCGGCACGGTGGACGTGGTCATCGGCACGCACAAGCTGCTGAACCCGAAAATCAAGTTCAAGGATCTGGGACTCGTCATCATCGATGAGGAGCAGCGTTTCGGCGTGGAACACAAGGAGACGCTGAAAGCCCTGCGCACCAACGTGGACGTGCTGTCCCTGTCTGCCACGCCTATCCCGCGTACGCTGGAGATGGCCGTGACCGGCATTCGCGAGATGTCCACGCTTGCCACCCCGCCCGAAGACCGGTTGCCGGTGCTGACCTATGTGGGCGCCTACGAGGATGCGCAGGCCACCGCAGCCGTACGCCGCGAACTGCTGCGAGGCGGCCAGGTGTTCTATGTCCACAATCGTGTGCAGGATATCTCGTCCATCGCCGACAAGATCCACACGCTGGTGCCCGAGGCGCACGTCGGCATCGCCCACGGCAAGATGGGGGAGAAACAGCTCGACCAGATCATCCGCGACTTCTGGCATCGCGACATCGACGTGCTCGTGTGCACCACGATCATCGAGACCGGTCTCGATATCTCCAATGCGAACACGCTGATCGTCGACCATGCCGACCGTTTCGGCTTGAGCCAGCTCCATCAGCTGCGTGGCCGCGTCGGTCGCGGCCGCGAGCGCGCGTACGCTTACTTCCTGTACGACCCGTCCAAGCCGATGACCGAGCAGTCCCATGACCGGCTCGCCACCATCGCGCAGAACACGGCGCTCGGCTCCGGTTTCGATGTGGCCATGAAGGACTTGGAATTGCGCGGCACCGGTAACCTTCTGGGCGACGAGCAGTCCGGCCATATCGAGGGCGTGGGCTTCGACCTGTACGTACGCATGGTGTCCGAAGCCGTGGAGAAGTACAAGGAGCCCGAAGAGAACGTCGAGCCGGTGGCCGTGTCCATCGACCTGCCCATCGAAGCGTCGATTCCGATCGAGTACATCGATTCGGACAAGCTGCGTCTGGAAGCGTACCGCAAGCTCGCCTCCGCTCGCAACGAGGCCGATTTGAAGGATCTGGAAGAGGAGCTTACCGACCGTTACGGCAAGCCGCCGGTCGAATTCGAGACCCTGTTCGACGTGGCCCGTCTGAAGTTCAAGGCCCGCAAGCTCGGCATTTCGGAGATTCTCGCGCAATCCAACCGCGTGCGCATCGGCCGTATCGACCCGCCCGAATCCATCCAGATGCGTATGGGCCGTATTTACAAAGGCGCCCAATACCGTCCGGTCACCCACCAGCTCATCGTACCCACCCCGTTCACCGGTTCCCTGGGCCAAGGCCCCATGAGCTCCGACCAGGTAGTCCTCTGGACTAACCAACTCCTCGATGACTTGGCATGGAGGCCACAACGATGAAAAACCAACACGCGGCAACACTTGCCGGCTATGAGATTCCCCGCCTCGGCATGGGCACAATGGCGCTCGCCATCGAGGGGCGCCCCTCCAACCGTGATCAGGCGATCGAGACCATCCATGCCGCGCTCGATGCCGGAGTCCGTTATTTGGACACGGCTTGGTCCTATTATCTGCCCAGCGCACCCGGCACCGGCGAACCGGAGGATATGGGCTATGGCGAATATCTGGTCCGCGATGCTCTGCACTCGTGGCATGGCCCCAAAGATCAGGTGCTCGTAGCCACCAAAACCGGCTGGCTGCGCACGCTTGACGGCAACGGCAACTACGGCTGGCAGGCCGACGCCCGACCCGAAACCATGATCGCCAATGCCAAGGAATCAGCCCGCCGCCTCGGTGTCGATACGCTCGATCTGCTCTACTCGCACTGCAATGATCCGCAGGTGCCGTACGAAGACCAGATGGGCGCACTCAAGCAGCTCGTGGACGAAGGTGTGGCCAAAGCGGTCGGTATCTCCAGAATCGACAACGCGGACATCGAAGCCGCCCACAACATTTTGGGCGATCGTCTCGTGGCCGTCCAGAACCAGTTCTCCCCGGTTCACCGCGACCCCGAACACACGTTGGAGACCTGCGAAAAACTCGGTTTGGCTTTCGTCTGCTGGTCGCCGCTCGGTGGATTCCTTGACCCGTTCAACGAGCATCTGTTCGACCGGTTCCGCGAAGTCGCGAAGTCCCACGACTGCTCCTACCAGCGCGTCACGCTCGCGTGGGAACTTGCGCAATACCAATATCTGTTCACGATTCCCTCGGCCAGAAACCCGCAGGAGATTCAGGACTCGTTCAAAGCCAGCGAACTGAAATTGTCCGACAGTGAAATCGACTACCTCAATGGCAAGGACGTCGACTGAGCGATTTCGTCCGTACTGCCTTGCAATCAGGCGGCGCATCGGCATTGTGAGCGCTAACACTAGATTTTGGGCGTGTTGTTCACAACGTCCACAAATCGCACTATTCTTAAGAATGTCATTCAAGATACACAACCGTTTTAAGGAGTAGTTGTGGCAGTAATTGAAAGCGTGTACGCGCGTCAGATTCTGGATTCCCGTGGCAACCCGACCGTTGAGGTCTACCTGGAGACCGAAGACGGCGCTCAGGGCAAGGGTCTGGTTCCGTCCGGCGCCTCCACCGGTGAAGCTGAGGCTTGGGAGCGTCGCGATGGCGACAAGTCCGTCTACGGCGGCAAGGGCGTTCTTAACGCGGTCAAGGCCGTGAACGAGGTCATCGCTCCGAAGGTCATCGGCATGGACGCTGCTGACCAGCGCGCTCTGGACGACCTGATGATCGAGCTCGACGGCACCCCGAACAAGGGCAAGCTGGGCGCCAACGCCATCCTGGGTGTCTCCCTGGCTGCTCTGTACGCTTCCGCCGAGTCCGCCGGCCTGCCGCTGTACCGCTACATCGGCGGCACCAACGGCCACATCCTGCCGGTCCCGAACATGAACATCATGAACGGTGGCGCTCACGCTGACTTCGCCACCGACATTCAGGAGTACATGATCTCCCCGTACGGCTTCGACACCTACTCCGAGGCTCTGCGCGCTGGCGTTGAGGTTTACCACACCCTGAAGAACGTTCTGAAGAAGGAAGGCCTGAACACCGGCCTCGGCGACGAGGGTGGCTTCGCCCCGAAGATGAAGTCCAACGAGGACTCCCTCAAGTACATCATGGACGCCATCTCCGCCGCCGGCTACGAGCCTGGCAAGCAGATCGGCATCTGCCTGGATGTCGCCTCCTCCGAGTTCTACAACAAGGAGACCGGCAAGTACCGCTTCGACGGTGAAGAGCGCGACTCCGCCTACATGCTCGACTACTACGAGAACCTCATCAACGAGTACCCGATCGTCTCCATCGAGGACCCGTTCAATGAGGAAGGCTGGGAAGACTGGGCTGCCATCACCGCTCGCCTCGGCGATCGTCTGCAGTTCGTCGGCGACGACCTGCTGGTCACCAACCCGGCTCGTCTGCAGAAGGCCATCGACCTCGGCGCCGCCAACTCCCTGCTGGTCAAGCTGAACCAGATCGGTTCCGTCACCGAGACCCTCGACGCCATCGAGCTGGCCACCGCCAACGGCTACACCTCCATGGTTTCCCACCGCTCCGGCGAGACCCCGGACACCACCATCTCCGACCTGGCTGTTGCTAAGAACACCCGCCAGATCAAGACCGGTGCCCCGGCCCGTGGCGAGCGCGTTGCCAAGTACAACCGCCTGCTCGAGATCGAGGAGGAGCTCGGCTCCACCGCTCAGTACGCCGGCTACAGCGCCTTCAAGGCCTGCAAGAAGTACTTGGCCAAGTGAGCTGAAACGCCCGTAAAGGCGTGAGTTTCCACTGAAGCTCGATACCCGTCGTGTTCGTCAAGTCGAATGCGGCGGGTATTTTCATGTGACATGAGCAAGTCGTCCCGTACCGGCAAACCTGGCAAAACCGGCAAAGCACAAGTCAGGAAAAAAGGGTCGGCGGGGCCCATAGCGTTCTTCGTCTCCCTGTTCATCATCGCACTCGGCACCATCCAGCTGGTCTCCACCTTCCACACTTATGCCCTGAACCTGGCCGAGCTCAATGGCCTCAAGCGTGAGGAAGCCTCGCTGATCGCCCAAAAGCAGGAGTTGGAGAACGATATCAAGCGTTGGGATGACAAGGCCTACATCACCGCCCAGGCCCGTGAACGCCTCGGCTTCGTATTCCCCGGCGAACAGGCCGTGCGTGTGCTGCATCCCGAAGCCGTGACCGGCTCCGATCGCGAATCCCAGAAAACGGAAGATTCCAATACCAGCAACAAAAAAGTCCTGCCATGGTACAGCGAACTGTCTTACTCGCTCAAAAAGGCCGATGAGCCTGTGACCGATAGCGAGTCCGGCAAATCCGATACTTCCGGTTCCTCTGACTCGTCATCCAACGACTCATCCAAGCAGTCCGATAAGTCAGACCAGAACACCCCATCCGATCAGAACACCCAGCAGAACACAGGGGAGGGAACCCAACAGTGACCATCGATATCGCCGCCAAGGCCAAGGCCCTTGTCGACACCATGCTTGCCGAGCCCGCCAACGACCATGACATCGACCAGGTGCAGCGTCAGCTCGGCCGATACCCGCGCGGCATGGTCGCCGTGGGGGCGCGATGCGTCTGCGGTAGGCCACTTGCCGTAATCACCCGTCCGGTGTTGCCCGGCGGAATCCCTTTCCCCACCACGTGCTATCTGACCGGTCCGGAAGCCGTCAAGGCCGCCTCCCACGTCGAGGCCGCCGGCGTGATGCAGCAATACAACGACATGTTGGCCTCGGACGAGGAGCTCAAGGCCGCATATGAGCAGGCCCATAACCTGTATCTGGCATTCCGTCACGAACTGGCAGGCCGTCTTGGCGACAGCGAGGAGCATATTGAAGGCACTTCGGCCGGTGGCATGCCGGTGCGCGTCAAGTGCCTGCATGCCCTGCTGGCCCAGTCCTTGGTTATGGGGCCGGGCGTCAACCCCATTGGCGATTTGGTGCTGGAACGCGTCAAAGACGAATTCGATCCGACCGTCTGCCGCTGCACGCTGGATGATTGATCAACAGATGAGCCACCGCGAACAGTCCATTCATACGCACTAAGGGATACGAGGAGAAGGCAATGAGCAAGGAATCCGTAACCGTCGCCGGCATTGATTGCGGCACGAACTCCATTCGACTGAAGATCGCACGTGTCGATGCCGATGGCATGCATGAGGTGGTGCCGCGCATCCTGCGTGTGATCCGCCTTGGTCAGGATGTGGACAAGACCCATCGTTTTGCCGACGAAGCGTTGGAACGCGCCTATGCGGCTGCTCGGGAATTCGCCGGTGTGATTGCCGAGCATCCCATCGACGGCCTGCGTTTCGTTGCCACCTCCGCCACTCGCGATGCAGAAAACCGCGAGGAGTTCGAGGATGAGATCGAACGTATCCTCGGCGTGCGCCCCGAAGTCATTCCCGGCACTGAAGAAGCCGACCTGAGCTTCCTCGGCGCCACTTCCGTGGTCAATCGCGACGATCTGCCCGCCCCCTATCTGGTGGTTGACCTCGGCGGCGGGTCCACCGAGCTGGTCATCGGTGGCGACGGCGTCAGTGCGCCCACTACCCAGGTTCAGGGCGCATTCTCCATGAACATCGGTTCCGTGCGCATGACCGAACGTCATCTGACCAACGATCCGCCGACCCAGGCGCAGATCGATGAGGCCGTTGCGGACATCGACGAGCATATCGATGAGGCCTTCCGCACCGTGGACGCAGGCAAGGCCCGTACCATCATCGGTGTGTCCGGCACGGTGACCACGATGACCGCCTTGGCTATGGGATTGAAAGAATACGATCACACCGTGGTCGACGGGCATCGGTTGAGCCTTGAAGACGCCTATGCCGTGGACGACAAGTTCCTTAGGATGACGCGCGCCGAGCGCCGCGAATACAAGACCATCCACCCCGGCCGTATCGATGTGGTCGGCGGCGGCGCTGTGGTCTGGAGCCGTGTGCTGGCGCGTGTCAGCGAAGCCGCCAAGGCCGATCATGGTGAAGCCATCGATTCGTTCGTCGCCAGCGAACACGGGCTGCTGGACGGCATTGTGCTCGATTATGGTCGCCGGTTGCTGGCTCAATAGCGTAAGTGGTAAGTGCCTCCAGCGGGCTGAGCCGTTAAGCAAACAGCCCGGTGGGCTGTTTGCGTTATATGCGACGCCGGCGACGCTATCGCTACCGGCTGCTACAAACAGCCCACTGGGCTGTTTGTAGGCGAAGGGAGCGGCTATGCCGTGACGGCTGCACGAAGCGCAGCAACCCGCAAGCAATGCTCAGGGCAGGAGATAGCTTATAATAGAAAAGTTGGCCTCCGTGGCGAAATGGTATACGCAGTCGACTTAAAATCGATCGCTTCGGCTTGTGGGTTCGAGTCCCACCGGAGGCACCTTGAAATCGGCCTGTGGCCGATGCCGTTTTTTGCGGCTGTGCCGCGGTCTCTCCCCCAGTCGGCTTCGCCGACAGCTCCCCTCGTCAGAGGGGCTCGCAGCTTACTATGTGGAGAGCTTATAAGGCCGAAACAAAAGGCCGTTAGGCTATGTGGCGTTGTGACGATGTACCTGATGAAACGAGGAATCCACATGGCTTCACGCTGGACCGATGTCGAACGAGTCGAACAAGGCGCCCTGCCCACCATGCTTGCCCAAGCCGTCATTGCGGGCACTGCACTCACCGTTGGTGCCATCGCCTGCTCGGGATTCTATCTGTCCATGATCGGCAATGTGGCCGCACTCCTGCCGTGGGCGACTATCGTGATACTGATCGCCGTGGCGTTCACCTACATCGTCGGCTTCGCCCTGTTGTGGTGTGCCGAAGCCCTGACCCTGCGTGCCAACGACAAACTCAAGCCATGGCTGTACGGCGTCGTCGGATTAATCGGCTACGGCGTGTGGGGCATGTTCGTGATGAGCACGATGATGAACACGCTGAACCAGCCGCTGAACGGCGTGGTGTTGTCGAACAGCGATGTGATGGCCCTGACCGTCAACTACGCGGTGTTCGGCTTCATCGCCTTCCTGTTGGCACAGGCGTACGCGCCCAAAATCGCCACCAAGAAGGGACTGACCATCGGGCTGATGGTGGTGCAGATCGTATTGGCCATCATCGGTATCATCGTACTGGTTATGATGTTCTCCGCACTATCTCACTGACTGACTTATCGCTCGCCGGCACGACGCGCGCGGCCATCATCGCGCAAAGCGAAAGATTCCGGGCGCTAGGCTGGAATACGATATCGTGATGGCATGACGCCTGGTGACACCGGCATGCCGAACCAGCAGGGGAGAAGGAGCCAAATGTTCAGTGTGCTTGACATGTTCACCATCGGCGTCGGACCTTCATCCTCGCACACCGTAGGCCCGATGGTCGCGGCACATGCCTTTGCCTCCTCGTTGCTGGCCGACCATTTGGTCGATCGCACCGCACGTGTCAAAATCACGCTTTACGGTTCTCTGGCGCTGACCGGTCTCGGCCACGGCACCGATCGTGCTGCGATGGCCGGGCTCGAAGGCAATCTGCCGGCCACCGTGGATACCGACCACATGATGCGCATCCGCGAGACCTGCGCGTTGGACGATACTCTGAACCTCGCCGGCCTCAAACGCATCCATTTCGACTACGACCGCGACGTGGTGTTCGAACAATGGAAGCGCATGGCCGCGCACCCCAATGGCATGCGATTCCAGGCTTTCGACGCCGCCGCAAGCTTGGTCGACGAACAGGTCTGGTATTCCATCGGCGGCGGATTCGTGCGCAAAGGTGCTCCCGAAGACCCGATGATCGGCATTCATGAACGTCCTCCGGAAGGCACCTCCTTTGCCGACGCGGACGAATCATCATCCACTGATTTCGGCGTCGAGGCACCCTACCCGTTCTCATCATGCGCCGAACTGGTGTCGTTGTGCCGGGAACATCATCTCAGCATCGCCGAACTTGTATGGGCCAACGAAACCGCTTCACGCTCAGGCATCCAGGTCCGATCCGATATTGATGCCATCTGGCGTGTTATGCGCGCCTGCGTGGACCACGGATGCACCTCGGCGGAGCCCACATTGCCCGGTGGCCTTGACGTACCCCGCCGCGCGCCGAAGATGTATCGGCGTCTCGCTTCGAATTCCGATGTGCTGCGCCGCGACAGCCGGCGCAAAGACGCCGTGCTCGAGTCTTCCGACGCCGCATGGGTGGATCTCTTCGCCTTGGCCGTCTCTGAGGAGAATGCCGGAGGCGGGCGCATCGTAACCGCTCCGACCAACGGTTCCGCCGGCATCATTCCCGCCGTGCTTCACTATTACTGGCATTTCGTGGACAACGCCAATGAACAGGGCGTGGTCACGTTTCTGCTGACCGCCGGTGCCATCGGATACCTGTTCAAACGCAACGCCTCAATTTCCGGTGCGGAAGTCGGTTGCCAGGGCGAAGTCGGCTCGGCCTGTTCGATGGCGGCGGCCGGACTTGCCGCAGTCATGGGCGGCACGCCGGAACAGGTGGAGAATGCTGCTGAGATCGGCATCGAACACAACTTGGGCCTGACTTGCGATCCGGTGGGCGGACTGGTGCAGATTCCATGCATCGAACGCAACGCCATGGCCGCCAACACCGCCATCAACGCCGTGCGTATGGCCATGCTCGGCGACGGCTCACACATCGTGACCCTCGATCAGGCCATCGAAACCATGAAGCAGACCGGTGAAGACATGATGGCCAAATACAAGGAGACTTCCAAGGGCGGGCTTGCCGTCAATGTCGTCGAATGCTGATTGACATGTCTGGTATTCACCAGCATGATGACCGGAATTGACGTATACGGCCAGCGTGTCGTATCGCACAGGGATGAAGGACTACCGCCGATTCGCCGATGGTGCTAAGGTAGGGCGCATTGTGTCTTTGAAGGAGGACTAATGGCAGATCAGATGCCTCAGGTGAACGCCGAATTCGGCACCACGCCCGTTATCGAGTTCCCGGCGCCCGAAGCCCCGAAGGGCCTCAAGGTTGTGGAGCTGACCGAGGGTGACGGCCCGATCGTGCGTCGCGGCGACACCGTCACCGTGAACTACCACGGCGTGGTGTGGGGTAAGGACACCCCATTCGACTCCAGCTTCGACCGTCATCAGCCCGCCAGCTTCGGCATCGGCGTGGGACAGGTCATCAAGGGCTGGGACCAGACCGTGCCGGGCCATAACGTGGGCTCGCGTCTGGTGGTTTCCATTCCGCCGGAATACGGCTACGGTTCCCGCGGCATCCCGCAGGCCGGCATCGGCGGCGAGGACACGCTGGTGTTCGTCATCGACATCATTTCCACCCGCTGACCATAGGTCAGCACATGACGAACGCCGGGGTCATAGCCGGCGTTTTGTCATAAATAACGAAAATTGTTTCAGCATCGACAACGGTTCAGGAGGACGATATGGCTGAGGACAAGGTCTACCTGCTGACGCAGGAAGCATACAACAAGATGAAGGAAGAGCTCGCCCATCGTGAAGGCGAGCTGCGTGAGGAAATCGCGCACAAGATCGCCGTGGCGCGTGCCGAGGGCGACTTGTCCGAGAACGGCGGCTACCAGGCCGCCCGTGAGGCGCAGAGCAAGAACGAGGGCCGCATCACCGAGCTCACCGTCAAGCTGCGCGATTCCAAGATCATCGAGAATGCCCCGGAAGGCACCGTGGGCGAGGGCTCTGTGGTGACCATCGAGCTCAACGGCAACGAGATGACCTACGTGCTCGGCAGCCGTGACATCGTGGCCGGCACCGACTACGACATCATGACCCCGGATTCCCCGATTGGCAAGGCCATCGAAGGTGCCAAGGTGGGCGACGTCGTTTCCTACACCGCACCGAACGGCCGCGAGCTGTCCGTGACGGTCAAGGCCGCCAAGCCGCTGGCCTGAGTTATAAGTGACTAGTATGCCCCCGCAGGCGGGGGCATACTTATATGTCGTAGCGTTTATTGCCACAGCGAGACGATCACCATGTAGATGGCCACCATATGGCAGGCATATCCGGCCACCGTTCCGCAGTGGAAAATCTCATGGAAGCCGAAGACGCGAGGCCAAGGGTCGGGCTTGCGCAAGGCGTAGACGATGGCGCCGAGGATGTAGCAGGCACCGCCGGCGCACAGCAGCACCACCACGGCTGGCCCCGCATACGGCGAATTCCAGAACATCACCATATAAGCCAGGCCGTAGATGCCGAAGATGATGTACACCACCGTATACAGCCAGCGTGGTGCATTGATCCAGATCACATGAATCACGATGGCGATGGCCGTGCACGCCCACATCGATATGATGATCACATTGCGCCAGAACGGTTCCAGCGCAAACGAAACCGGGGTATACGTGCCAGCAATGAGCAGGAAGATGTTGACATGATCGATACGCCGCAGCACATCGGTGACGCGCGGGCTCCAATCGCCCAGATGGTAGCAGGCCGAATTGGTGAACAGAATCAGCGACGCTGTCATGAACACGGCACACGCCCACTTCAGACTCGCGCCATGTGCCAGGCATATAAGCACGATGCCTGCCGCCAATGACAGGGGAGCGGCAATCGCGTGAATCCAGCCGCGCATCAACGGCTTTGGTCGTCCGTGCACGTCGAGATGAATCTTGCGTTCCACTTCCGCAGGGGCAATGCCCTCGATTTTCAGCGCACGGTGCTCCGCTTTGGCGAGCTTGTGCCGGGCCTTCTCCTCGGCTTTGGATCGAATGGCCTCGGCCTTGAACTGGGCCTTGGCCCGTACGGCATCAGCCTTGGCCTGCAACGCCTGTTCGCGCGCCTCGATAGCCGCCTGACGCTTGGATGCGATGGTGGCATCCTCTGCAATCGTCGCGCTGTTATGAGCGTCGTGATGCATCGTCTTTTCCGCGTCGTCGGTTGTTGATGCCATGGTGATGCCCCCGTTTCACGAGTTGACGATACGCTTCTTACGCTGCCGTAACCTACGTTAGCGTAACTTTTATGCTTGTCAATACCGACTCACACGAACACTATCACCCAATGGTGGCGATACTATGGAATCCGAAGATGAGAACGTCACAGCAATAAGGGGTTCGGTGATGGTGTATTGCACGGAGTGTGGGTTTGCCAACGAGCAAGGAAATGCCTTCTGTTCGCAGTGCGGAAGCCCATTGGAGCAGCCCGAGGCCAATCCGGCGGCCCCTGCCTATGACGATAACGCGCTGACGCTGGTGAAGCAGCCGGCGGCGCCGTTGCCCGCCGTCGCGACGCCAACGGCGCCGGGTTCCGCGGTGCCGGGGCCTATGGCACCGGGACCCATGACCGCTGGCCCTGCGGCACCTGCTTCTCCTGAACCTCCCGCCGGGCGTCCTGGCGGCGATCACACCAAAGCGGTGGTGATTGTGCTCATCGCGCTGATTTGCGTCGTGGCGTTGGTCATCGGCTTGTTCGTCACCCATAGCATGGGATTGTGGTGAGCTCAGCCGCAGGCGCAAACATCGGTACAGTCGACCGGGTCCGATGCGTCGGATTCCGCCGATGATGGCACGACGGATTCCTCTGACGCCAAGTCCAAGGCCAAGAAGAACACGTCTGATAGCGCCAAAGACAAGAACAGCGACGATTCGTCCAAGAAAAGCTCGACGGAGAAGTCGAAGCCTTCCACTCCGGTGATCACATCCAGCCAGTTGTCTGACATCGCGGATTCATACTCGTCCTCCGATGTGGCCGTCTCCGCCATGGTCATCGATGGAACATACGCCGATTCCTCAGAGGACGCCACCATCGCGACCACGTCGCAGTCCGGCAAGCAATTCGTGGCTGCCGGTCTCTATCTGCCGGTCTATCTTGCGGCCCAGGACAATGGCGATGACAACGCCAAAGCGCAGGCAAACGCGATGATGGGTTCCATGGACAACAATGCCGGCAATATGGCGGCCGCGGCGGTAGGTGGCTGGAGCGGCGTCAATTCGTGGGCATCTTCGCATGGGTATAAGGGCACCTCGTTCAACCGCGATTTCGGCGATGTGGCGGCCAGCAATGCCGGTTATGAGAATTACAGTTCCTCCCGCGATGCGGCCCGCATGCTCGCCGCAGTGGACGCCAAGGGAGGCGCGTCATTGATGAACGTGGACATTGCTTCCGAAGGCGTAACCATTCCGTCCGACATGATCGTGCATGCCCACCGAGGCCAAGGCATCCAGGACACCTGGAATTACTTCGCCATCGTCGAAGCCAATGGACATAAGGCCGCCGTGGCCGTTGTCACCCAATATCAGGGGCAGTCGGTGGCCGCGGACCTGATGAGCCGGGTGCTGGCCAGTGTTGACAAGACATTGGGTCAGTGACGGTGGCTCGGCATACCAAGCATAGTAGCGACACACGTGCAACAGGCAGCGTCGTGGGATTGATCCTGATCGCCGCCCTGATCGCCGCTTTGGTAATCGGCGTCGGTGGATGGATGTACGCGCATAACGGTCTCGGCGCATCGCACGCCAAAACATCGCCCGTCGCCTCGGCATCGGACTCACTGGCAACAGCGTCGGCATCGTCGTCAACGGCGTCATCGAAACACGAACAACGCCCTGTGCATGACACCTTGGAGCGCAAGGCGGCACCTGCTCCCGACCTGACCACGGTGGCGGAAGAGAAGCGGATGTCAGATGTGTCCTCGGCGGTCACGGCAGCTGTGGCCGGCAATGGAGGCACCTGGTCGGTGTATGTCGAGGATCTGGCCACGGGCAAAACCGTGAGCGTCGGCGGCCAGCCCATGGTGGCGGCTTCGGATATCAAACTGTACGTGATGCTTGCCGTGTACGATAAGCAACATGCCGGCACCTTGGCCGCGGGCGGGCAAGATACCACCTCGCTGATCAACCAGATGATCACCGTCAGCTCGAACGCTGCCACCAATCAGCTGGTATTGATGGTCGGCGATGGCGACATGGCCACAGGCATGCAACGGGTGACTGGTACGGCCGCCCGATACGGCTTCAGCTCATCCAAGCAGTTGCGGGTGTTGTCCGATGCCGGCACAGACGGGACCGGCACCGAGAACTGGACGTCGGCTTCCGATTGCGGCAGATTCCTCGCTGCATTGTACCGAGGCAAACTGGTTTCCGCCGAAGCCAGCCGCTCCATGCTTGACGTATTGCTCGGGCAGACGCGACGCGCCAAAATACCCGCCGGAGTACCGTCTGGCATTCAGGTGGCCAATAAAACCGGTGAACTGGCCGGCGTGGAAAATGATGCCGCCGTGGTGTGGGGCAAGGCCGCGGACGGAACAGAACGGGATTATGTGATGGTGGTTATGACCTCGGGAGTGGTCTCGGGAACCGCGCAGCAGCAGATCGCCGCATTGTCCTCTCAGGTGTATGAGGCGATGACCGCCTGAACGGCGGGCAGCCGTGCAACGCGATTGGTGCGGTATTGAAGATGCGATGTCGTAATAGTCGTCATACTTGCCCGTGTGGCTTGCCTCAATGGCGGCGACGTGTCTGCGTATGATAGGGGCATGGCTGATTTTTCACACATCCTTGCAACGCGCCCCGACTTCGACGACGAGGACCGCGAGTGGCTGCATCATCTCGTTGCCGATTGGCAGGTGATCGCCGATTTGAGCTTTGCCGACCTGCTGCTGCTGGTACAGAACGGTGACGGCAAATACGTGGTGGCCGAACAATGCCGCCCATCCACCGTGATGACGCTACGGGCGGAAGACGTGGTGGGAAACGTCATGCCGGATGACATGGTCGGCGAATTGGACGCCGCCATGCTCTCCAGCGTGGTGTTCCGCTCCACGGTATTGAGAACCGTGGGCAAGGCGACCGTCTGCAACGTGTACGCGCCGGTTCGGCACAATGGCAAGACCTTGGGCTTGGTCGTGCGTGAGACCAATATGGCCACACGAGAATCCAACGGTCGATATGAGTCGGAAAGCATTAACGCGGGCAAACAGCTGTACGAGATGATTCCGCGAGGCCAGTTCCCCTACAAGGATTCGATGATGAGCCAGCGCCATATCGCTCGCGTGGCGGACGGCTTCATCATCCTGACCATGGACGGCGTGGTTCGATACGCAGCCCCGAACGCCATCAGCTGCTTTAGGCGTCTCGGCCTGCTGACCACCATGCCTGGCCATTACCTCAGCGAACTCGGCACACAGCTGTTGAAGGAGAACGACCCCGTTCCGGAAACCCTGCCGTTGGTGCTGGCGGGCAAAGCCGCGGTCGACTCCGAACTCAACGCCAACCGTTCCGCCGTCTCGATACGCTCGCTGCCCTTATATGACAACAACGGTCGTATCGGAGCGATTCTGCTATGCCGTGACGTCACCGAGCTGCGCCGTCGTGAGCAGGAGCTGCAGACCAAGGACGCTACGATTTCCGAGATTCACCATCGTGTCAAGAACAACCTGCAGGCCGTCTCCGCATTGCTGAGGCTTCAGGCTCGTAAGACCAAGTCGGATGAGGTCAAGAAGGAATTGCAGGAGGCGCAACGCCGCGTGCAGACCATTGCCATGGTGCATGAGGGATTGAGCCAGACCGCCGACGAGGTCGTCGACTTCGACAAGGTGATTGCCAACCTGCTGCGCATGGCCGTGAACCTAGCCACGATGAAAGACCAGCACATCGATATCAACTACATGGGCAAGTTCGGCATGATGCCCGCTCAGGATGCCACGCCGCTGTCCCTCGTGCTGACCGAGCTCATCACCAATTCGGTGGAGCATGGGTTCGAAGGCCGCAAGGATGGCCATATCACGATTTCCGTGGGCCGCTCCGGCCCGAACCTCAATGTGGTGGTCGAGGATGACGGTTCCGGTCTCGGCTCCGAAGAACAGGGAGGATTGGCTCGTTCTTCCGGTTCTGGTTTGGGCACGCAGATCATCAACACCTTTGTGACCAATGATTTCGGTGGTTCCGTGCATTGGGAGCCGCGCCGCGAAGGCGGCACCCGCGTGGTGCTTGATATGAAGCTCAGGGCCGCTCAGGATGAGTGATGCGAAGCCCAAAAATAAGGAAACCCTCCCAAGTGGGAGGGTTTCCTAGTATGACGAAGCGATAATCAAAACATCAGATTTGCATCTGCATGGCCTGAGAACGGCGGGCGCGCATGGCGCGGCGCTTCAGCGCACGACGCTCATCTTCGCTCAAGCCGCCCCACACGCCGTAATCCTGATTGGTGTCCAGAGCGCACTTCAGGCATGCATCAATCACCTTGCAGGTGCGGCACACGGCCTTGGCCTCCTCAATCTGCTGATAGGCTGCACCGGTGTTGCCCACCGGGAAGAAGAGTTCCGGATCCTTGTCACGACATGCGGCCTTGGCTCGCCAATCAAAAGCGCTGCTCATTGCTTGCCTCCCTTAAAAGCCCCGTGGCTGGTGTTGTTCCTTAAGTCCAGTACCAAGGTAACCACGAACCGTGGTGATTTTCAAGAGGTTTCACCGAGAAAAAACCGAAGTTTTCACGAAGCGCACTGCACCAGACATGCCGATGTGCCCTCGATGAGCACGGCCCGGCCCGCGTTGTCGGCATCGATATGACTCATCGTATCCAATAGGCGAGCGGGGACTCCGGCCATAAGGTCAGACGTTCGTTCCCCGCACGGGAACACGATTCTGGTATTGCAATGCTCTGGTATACGTATCGGGCGAATCGTGCTGACGGCGAATACCACGCTGACGGACTCATCGGCCAACGCATGTGTGAAAGACAGCGCCTGCTCGTCGGTGCGGAATGGGTCGAACAACTCATCGGCGTCGTCGACGAACCACACGATATGCGGAGGCGGTGGTGCATCCGAGCTGGCATACGGCGTGCAGCGGCCGTTGCGAAGCCATTGCGATCCCCATACCCGGCGATGCGGGGAACTGACACGTACCGCCAAGCCATCAGCCATGCTGGCGTGTCGAGCCAATGTTTTCAGCAACGTGGTTTTGCCGCGCCCCTGCGGGCCGATGACACCGATATTGCCACCGGTGAGGGATACCGTCGCTTCTCGCAGGTTGATGCCATCGTCGGCAAGTCCAAATCGAATGCGTTGCGGTGCGTGATTGGCCACAGTCCGGTCTTTTACGTGCCGGGGAAGTGGCGCGGTAAACAGGGACGGCTGCGGCGGGCTCCCGACGAACCGCGATGCGAACGCGATCTGGCGGCATACCGCATCGATATCGCGCGCCGTTGCACAGCGGAATGCCGTCACCTGTTCGGAATCGTTGCAGAACGCCGCACCGGGCATTGCCGGACTGAGGTCGGCGGCACGACCATCACCAAGCAGCTCGCATGATTGCAGACGGTCCCGAACCCGTAAACAAATGCTGACGGACATATTCGCCTTCATATCGGCACTGACCTGACCCATCGGATTCTGCGTACAGGCGATCAGATACATGCCCAGCGACCTGCCGAGCGAGGCAATACGCACCAGACGATTCACATAATCCGGGAGCTGGTCCTTCAGGGCATGGAATTCGTCAATGACCACGATCAGGCGCGGTGGCGGATTGACCATATCGCGGATATCGGAAGCACGGATAGCGGCGGACAGCTGCTCACGGCGTGTCAGTTCGGCTTCCAACGCACGCAACGCGCGTACGGCATGCGCCAGATCCAGATCGCATACGCTGCCAACGGTATGAGGCAGCCGTTCGAGTTTGCGGAATGCGGAACCGCCTTTGAAGTCCAAAAACACGAAATTCAGATGTTCGGGCCCGTTCATCGAGGCGAGCGCCAGACACCAGCTTTGCAGCAACACGGATTTGCCGGAACCGGTGGTGCCGGCTACCAAGGCATGTGGTCCCTGACGGTTCAGGTCGAGCATCAGCGGCTCGCTTCCGGTCATGCCAATCGGCACCGCAAGGTCAAGGGGCTCAAGCCAGTGGCCCACAATGGTGCGCCATGGCAGGCGTGCGAAGTGCAGCAGCGATTCTATCGACTGCGACGGCGCATGACGGAGGTCTGCGGCGCGGTCATCGGCGTCGTCCGCGATACCGACATCGATCGTTGCCTGTTGCGGGGCGGGAGCCTTCTCCGGACCCGGAGACGAGGGGAGCGTCAGCAGCAGGGACACGAGACAGGCGAATATGCCCGGTGCGATCATGGCGGCGAACAGCCATTGCCCGTGCAACAGCAGTATGACCATCATCAGTGCCTGCGCGATCATCGGGCACGCCGCGGCAAGCATGGTCAGGCGGGCGCGCAATGGCGGCGCGCCCAAACGGTGCTTCGCCCGGGATACGGCGGATGCCGTGTGGGCGGAATGTCGCTTCGAATCGTTCTGCTGTGATGTCATGCTTCCAGCGTGGGGGAACGCATGCCGAAAGCGCAAGCCGAATCAAGGTATGTGGTTCTAGCTTGCCGAGTTATCCACATGACATTTTGCCCGTGCATGATTGGCGGTGTAGGCAATGGTGGCGATCATGCGCCGACGATGAAGCCGATGGGCTCCGGGAAAGCGTCGGTCAGCCTTCCGCCAGATTGCCCACGGTGCCGGCCTTATGCGTGCCGTCGGCAAGTTGATTGAACAGTTCGGTGTTCTTGGCGTCGTCAAGCAGCACCGAGGAGCCAACGCCATCAACGTAATAATCAGGGTCGGACCAGTACACGCTGCCGGAGATGCCATTCGAGCCGGTGGCGCTTTTGAACGCCAACGCCATGGTGAGCAACGTGTAAGGGTTGGTTTTTTCATCCACGGTGAGTGCGCTCATCGCGGCATTGGACACTGCCACGACTTTGGACGGATTGGTCAGGGTCCCACTGCTGGAAGCCTTTTTGACGATGGCCGAGATGACCTGCCGCTGGCGTTCGTTGCGTCCGAAGTCTCCTCGCGCGTCGGCGTATCGCATACGAGAGAAGGACAATGCAGTGGAACCATCCGTCGTATGGCATCCCGCCTTCCAGTTCAGTCCGGAATAGGAATCCTGAACATCCTCGTCATAGCACAGTTCGATACCGCCCAAGGCGTTCACCACGTTCTGCAGACCGCCGAACTTGATCTGCGCCACATGGTCGATTTTCTGGCCGGTAATCTGCTCGACGTTGCTTACCAAGGCTTTCTTGCCGGCAATCTGCGCCACCGCATTGATTTTCATGTACTGGTTATCGACGTTCATAAGCGAATCGCGGGGAATGGAAATCAGCGAACTCGGCCCGCTTTTAGGCTTGATCAGCACCAGAATCGTATCGGTTCTGAAGCCTGAGATATTGTCCACGCCGCCGTAATCGGTGGAACCGTCTCGCTCGTCGGAGCCAAGAATCAGCCAGGTCGAGGCCGGCGTGTTGGGGGTGTCGGTCAGCCAGTCGCTCCGGTTCAGTTTGCTGTCCACCCATTGCCAGGCACCGAAAACAGAAAGAATCAACGCCGCCACCAGTACCGCAATCGCGCATAAGATGATGCGCAAGGCGCGCGGCCGGTGTGCCGTTACCGTTTTCGCCGTTGCCGCCGCCGGCCGGCCAAGATGGCTGAACTTCGTGGACACGTTTGCTGCTGGCGATGAGGGCCGGGAAACCGACATATCCGACGGATTGCGCACGGCGTTGCGGGATGAGCCGGAAGACATCCGCGCTCGCGACGGCGGAATGCTGCGCGGTGCGGCGGCATCCGGAGCCGTGCTGCGGGTGGCACGTCCGGTTTTCGGAGAAAAACTGGGCGGAGTCCGCCTGCCGTTGTCCGTGACGTTGGCGCTTGCCGTGGCGTTGGCGTTCGGTTGAGGCTCTTCGATGTCATTTCCCGTGACGGACGGACGGGCCGATGGAGCCTGACCTGACTGACGTGAGGCGCGGGCAGGGGCGAAGGAGCGTGGCACCTGCCCGGAAGGTCGGGTGCGTCGATTTCCCGCAGGAATGAAGCTTGGCGGGTTGATATGCGGATCCGCCCCACCTGATTCCTGCGTCATAACCCCTCCTGAAACTGTCGATTGTCTGAATGACACTTTGACACAGCATCCGCCGGGTGTTCCTGCGCTATGGTGTTCCTGCGCAGGAACGGCACAATATCATGTGCAACGGCATCAGGGCATCGTGTCCGCGCCATAGCACACAGTTCCATAAAAATGATGTAATGACACGAGAAAGAATTTGACAAAAACGAAATTGCATGTGTGTAATTTAGTCCGTATGAAAAGCTCAATAGGCAAGGAGAATCGCATGTGGGGTGTGGTCGACGATTCAGCCGAAGAGCCATGGCATGAATTGTGGGGACTATTCCGACCTGATGGCGATGTATCTTGGCAGCACAAGGCGTTGTGCGCGCAAACCGATCCGGAGGCGTTCTTCCCGGAAAAGGGAGGCTCGACCCGTGATGCCAAGCGTGTGTGCGCCAAATGCGAAGTGCGTGAACAATGCCTGAAATGGGCCATCGACCATGATGAGCGATTCGGTATTTGGGGCGGCATGAGCGAGCGCGAACGCCGTCGATATAAGCGAGAGCACCGGGAGCAGGCGTAGTTCCACACACACCCCCTTCAAGTCTGGTGCGTACACTGGGAGTTTATGAGTCCGACAGGTAATAGCGATATTCATGAGGCGTTGGCCGACGCCATGTCTTCTCGACCGTATACGCATAGGCAGGATGTGGATACCGGCATTACGGCTGTGATCACCGTTGAGGAGGATATGCGTTTCCTCCGGTCTACATTGCGTTCGGTATTGACGCAGAATGTTCTTCCGGGAGTCGTCATCATCGCCGACGCGACCGGGCGCGCCGGTTCGAGGATAACCACTTCGTTCGAGGTCATTCCCTCGCCATCGGGGCCGGTAATGGAGGTGCCGCAGTCCAAGCATGTGACCATTCACATCGTTTCGGCCAAGGGCGCGCGTTCCTTCGGCGATGCGGTCAGCCGGGCGTTGGATCGGGCCGATTTGGATGACGCTCCCCGCGCATTGTGGTTGCTCCATGATGATTCCCGCCCCTCGGATGCCTCATGCCTTGAACGATTGCTTGAGGCGTGGCGCAATACGCCGGGTGCCAGCGTGCTCGGGTGCAAACAGTGTGATTGGGAAGGATCCCACCTGCATGATGTCGGTATGTATGCAGGCCGACACGCCGTGCATTCCCTGGTGGTCGATGGAGAACCCGATCAGGAGCAGTATGACGGGCGACAGGATGTGTTCGCGGTGTCGCTGGCGGGCGCGCTGGTGTCCATGTCGCAATTCACGCGACTGCGGGGCATCAATGCCTGGCTGACCACCTACAGCGAATCGGTCGATTTCTGCCGCCGTGTCTGCCTGAGCGGCGGACGCGTGGTGGTAGTCCCGCAAGCGGAGATATCACATCGTCGCGCACGGTATGAGGGCATTCGTACGCGAGGCGGGGAGCCGCTTAAGGAAGATCACACGGTCAATCATGCGATGACGGTGCATCGCTCCCAACAGCGCTATCTGTACACTGACCTGGCCATGTCGTCCTGGATTATCGTCTGGCTGTGGAGGCTGATTCGCAGTTTTGGCATGGCCATAGCCATGATGTTCGGCAAGAAGCCGTATGAAGCATGGGTGCAATTGTGCCTGCCATGGTTGGCTTTGGCCGATATCGCGGGAAACATGAAATCGCGCAGGCTGGTGGCCAGACAGTCGAAGGTCGCCGCATCGTCCCTGCAGGTTTTGTTCGCCGACAGTCGGCAGATCAAGCAGTTCCATGATCGTCGGGATGCATTCCAATCCCAGCAGGGCAGAGTGCTGCTCAGTCCGCTGGAACGTGCCCATCTGCGGACACGCACCATATATCGCTGGAGCGCAGCCGTGGTGATGGCGCTGGTGTGCTTTGCGGCCATCGTGGTGATGTATTGGCCGGTGTTCCGTTCGATATTCTCCGGTGGATCGTTGTATTCCGATGTGTTGCTTTCCACCGGTGCCAGCTTCACTCAACTGGTGCAGTCCGCCACCACGCCATGGGTGTTTGGCAGCGGCACCGGCATTCCTGCGCCGCCCACGCCGTGGCTGCTGGTGCTGATGCTGGCCTCGCTGGTCACGCTCGGCCATGTGACCGCCGCTCTGGCGATGATACTGTTTGTGGCCGCGCCGCTGAGCGCATTGTCGTTCTGGGCGCTGGCGGGCGTATTCACCCGCTCGGACGTGGTTCGTGTGCTGGGAGGACTGTTGTGGGCATCCACCGGCATTATGTTCGGCTGGTATGCGCAGGCCAATATGCCGATGCTCACCGTAATGGTGTTCCTGCCGGCCGCGTTCGCATTCGTGTTCCGTGCCGTGGGCATGTACCATACCGAAGACCCGCTCAAGCCGCGCACATCCGTTCAGGCCGCGGCCATCGCCGCACTGTGCTTCATCCCTGTGGTGGCCGCCGAACCGCAGCTGCTGTTCGCGCTGATCGTCGTGTTCCTGATGTTCCTGCTGTTCGTGCGCCGCAAGCGCGCCATGCTGTTGCTTATTCCGGTTCCTGCAGCCTTTGCGGTGGCCCCTACGCTCGTCAATGCGGTGCGTTACGCCGATTTGGGCATGTGGCGTCAACTGTTCGGCGACATCACAGTGCCAACGTCATCCGCCAACGGGTCGCCGGCGTCGCTGAGCCTGCTTGAGGCCGCACAGCGTGCGCTGGGATGGCAAATGGGATCGACTGAGCATGCCGATTTGGCGGTCGCTGTGCTGTTCGGCGTCATCACGCTGCTCGCTCTTGCTTCGCTGGTGCTGCCGTTCGCGTTGCGGACCTCGCGGCTGATGTGGGTGGTAATCGTTTGCGGAGGCGCGCTCGCCCTGATTTCCAGCCGTGTGGCCATAGCCGTGGATGCTGATGGCGTCGTGGCCGGTTCCGCACAGCCTGGCATCGCGATGATGATATTGGGCTTCCTTGCCTGCGTGTGCCTCGTCGCCGGTGGGGCGGTGAAGCGATTCCAACCGTTGCATGCGTCCGGCAGCGATCCCGCACCGAAAAAGGACCGGCTGCATGCGCTCATCGTGTCTGGCCGTGTGGTGCTTGCTCTGATACTGGTGTGCTGCATCGGCATTCAATGCATGTATGGCATCGAACGTCATAAGGATGCGGGACTGGGCGTGTCCGAAAACGGCCTGCCCATGGTCACCACCGATTATCTGGAAGCCAGTGCCGATCATCGTGTGCTTGCCGTGAGCGCGGAGACCCGCAACATCGTCAACTATGCGGTGATGCGCACCTCGCGCGGCGATCTGATCGACAGTTCCCCGGTCCAGCGGGCGCGCCTGCTGTCCGGCAAGCATGATGCGGTTGACGAACAACTGGCCCAGGCCTGTGCCTCGCTGCTGTCCAATCCCGACGAAGAGGCCATCGCGGCCATCAGCGCGCTTGGATTCGGCGGCATCTACGTGGTTCCCGAGACCGGCGATTCCTCGAACGACATGCCGTATGAACAGTTGAGCGCGAATATCGCCGCATCGAACGGCACCCAGTCCCTGGTCTCCACGGATAGCGGCAGCTACTATCGTCTGACGCTGCGCAGCAGCACCTCACAGAAGGTGGATACCTCATGGCAGCAACGTGCACAGCATAGTGTCTGGAGGCACGCCTGGCTGATATGCCTAGGTGTGATCACGGCGTTGTACTGCTTGGTCGCCATGCCTCGCAGACGACTGTCCTACGGATTGGAGGAGCAGGCATGAGCAACACAGCTTCTGGTTTCAAACGTGCGATCGGCATCGTGCTCGGTGTGATCACCATGCTGGTGTTGATTGCGCTGTTCGTCGTTCTCGTCATGGCCCCCATCCCCAATATCTGGGTGGATAAGGTGGCCGCTTCCGATAATGCCATCGACCAGACCGTTAGTCCGACCCAGTCCGAAACCTACTGCCCGGCACCTATGGGATTGGCCGATACCGGCACGTACGGCGACAGCGCCTTCCAGGCCACTGTCGGCAATCTGAGCACACAGGCGCGCTATGCGGCGTTCGGCTCCGTCTACAGCGCCACTGTCTCGGCGATCGGGCAAAAGTCCAGTTCAGATGACGTGACTTTGAAAGACGCCGATCCGACCGACGATTCCTCGGTGAAAACCGGTGCTCAGAAGATCGATCAGGGAGCTCGCCTGATCAATACCCGTATGCTGCAGGCCGCAGCCGGCACCGGCACCGTCGGCACCATCGCATCATGGGCCGATGACGGCGATGTGAGAGGTGTCTCGGCGGCATCCTGCGTATCGACCTCGCTCGACCAGTCGTTCCTGCTCTCCGGCAGCACGACCGGTACCACACAGCAGCTCATCGTCTCGAATCCCTCCACCAAGCCGACCACCGTCGACATTGCCGTCTGGGGTTCCGAGACAGCCGGGAAAATGGCATTGTCCACACAGTCCACGCTGTCTGTGCCAGCTGAGGGGGAGTCCTCGATGGAACTGTCCGCCGCGGTCGATGGGCAGCATGGTCTGTTCGTGACCGTTTCCAGCAAGGAGACTCCTATCGCGTCCGTGGTGCGTACGGTGACCATGGATGGTCTGACACCGAAAGGTTCTGATTTCGCGCTGCCGCTGCCGACCGCATCCAATGCGTCGGTGGCGACGTCCATCACTGCCGGCGATGCGGTCACCGCTTATCTGTTCGCCAAGGCAGACACCAGCACCGGGCTGTCATGGATTACCGCCAAAGGCTTGGTTCCCGCCAAAGATGCTACCGTCACTGCCGATAAGGTGACGGCAATCGACTTGGGAGAGGCTCCTGATGGGGCGTTGGGCGTGATGTCCACCGCAGAGGACGCCGTGTCGTTCTCCGTCAAGGCCACACGCTCCGGTGACTCCGGCCAAGCCGATTTCGCATTGGTCAATGCCGGCGAGCCATCCGAATTCTCGGGGCTGGCCCTTCCCGACGGAGTAAAGGCCTCCATCACGCTGGCCAACACATCCAATGCGCGCAGGACGGTCACCTTGCGCGCCTACGATGATGCCGGTGCTTCGGTGACCTCCGAGGAAATCACGCTGGATGCGAACGCGGCGCAAACGATTGAGACCGGCAAACTTTCCGGCGATCATGGCACCGCGGTCGTGCTGATGTTGGAGGACTCATCCAAGAAAGTGAGCTGGGGAGCGCGTTTCAGTCACGATTCGTTGCAAGACAAGGACATCGCCGGATTGTCCGCCATCGACGCTTCAACGCTGATGCCCGCCACGGTCCATGTCTGGGCTCGGAACGATTCCTCCATCGTCAAGTAGAGCGCGCTCGCCGAAGCATCGGTCTGATGATGTTTCGGCGCCGATATAGCTGCGGGGGCCGTGCCACTGTCTTACTTGAAGTGGCACGGCCCCCGCAATACTGTCACAGGCCCCAATCGGGGTCGATTTCCTCGGGCCTGCGCCCATACAATTCCGCTATGCGGGCCACCAGCTCATCCCTGACGGCCAACTGCAATTCGAGCTTGGTAGGTGCCTCGGTCTGCAACGGCATACGGTAGAGCACGACTCGTGCGGGAATGCCGTGGCTGGCGGGGAAGCACTGGGACGTCATATTCGGCTCGGTCTGCCAAGGCGTCGGATCCGAAGGCGGCACATCCTCCACCGCGAACTGGAGCGGACGTATCAGTTCCGGCCACGCTTGGCCGAGCCTGCGAACCTGGGCCGCCACCATATCGTCGAACATGCCGGTGCGAGTGCGGTAACGGGGCAGACGGGTGCCGAACATCGGGGTTCGTGTGCCGCGACCGTGGCGGTTGCGGTAGATTCGTGCGTTCCAAGGTGGCTGAAGCATGGTTCCCACCATAGGACATGGCGGAGGCAACATGCGTTAGGATTGGTTCATTGGCTGTGAACATTCGTCAACGAGGGAGGCGCGACAAATGGTGGTACGTTCGTGGTCCGAACTTGATTTCGATAATGTCTGCTCCAACGCCAAGGTGTTCGGTTTCGATTTGGACAACACGCTGGCCAGCTCAAAACAGCCGATGAGGCCCGCGATGATCGAACGGTTCTGTGCGCTGCTCGACCATACAGTGGTGGCCCTGATCTCAGGGGGCGGCATGGCGGTGGTCACCTCACAGGTGCTGGATGTACTCACCCCGAATGCCAGGCGCGGCAATCTGCATGTCATGCCTGCCTCCGGCTCCCGGTATTACCGGTGGGATGGCACGCAATGGGCCTTGGTGTATGCGCATGATCTGTCCGAAGCCACCGTGGCCGCTGTCTCGGAAAGTCTTGAGCGACATGCCCGGGAACTGGGATTGTGGGAACAGCAGGTATGGGGGCCTCGAATCGAGAACAGGGGCAGCCAGATCACCTTCTCCGCTCTGGGACAGTTCGCACCCGTAGCGGCCAAACAGGCATGGGATCGCGATAACACGAAGAAACAGGCGCTGGTCGAAGCGGTCAAGGCCGATCTGCCGCACATGCGGGTCAGGGCCGGCGGCTACACCAGTGTGGATGTCAGCGAATGCGGCATCGATAAGGCCTATGCCGTGCGCAAGCTGACGCAGACACTTGGCATACAGGCCGATGAAATGGTGTTCGTGGGCGATCGCATGACGCCTACGGGTAATGACTATCCTGCGGTTGAGGCCGGTGCGATCGGTGTTCGTGTGGAGAATCCGCAAGACACGGTACAACTGCTGGATGCACTGCTTGCGCGATTCGATACTCCAGCTTGATGGTGACGCGTTATGGACGAGCCGAGCGTATACAAGTGGTGGCATGCGATGTGGGCACAGGTCTGCAATCTGCTGTTTCCACGCGGCTGCGCTGGGTGTGACGCGCCGGATGAGGTATTGTGTGCGGCATGTCGGGCCTTGTTCGCACAATGCCGGGAGCGGGATACAGACGGTGGTGGCGGAGCCCGTATATGGTCCGCATCGATTTACCAGGGAGCGGCGCGTCGTGCCATTCTCGACTGGAAGGACCACGACGATACCGAGCTTGACGGCCCTTTCGGCCGCATCATGGTGTCGCTGCTGAACAAGACGCCAATACCATCATCATGCTTGGGGCATCGCGTATTGGTGGTTCCGGTGCCGTCATCGCGGGCGTCAATGCGCCGAAGAGGGCGTGCCCATACGGCACCGTTGGCCAAATCGGTGGCAGGGGCATTGCGTGGGTACGGTGTCAATGCGCGACCATGCAATGCCCTGAGCTCCTCCACCAAGGCACGCTCCGTGCAGCAGACCTCTTCGGCACAGCGTGCCCGTCGTATCACCGGTCATGTCAGGGTGAAGCGTGATCTCATAGGCCATGGCGACGCGGTGCTTCTCATTGATGACATCGTCACCACAGGTGCCACCGTGCGGCAATGCGTTCAGGTGTTTCAGCAGGCCGGCACCAAGGTGGTGGGCGTGCTGGTATTGGCGGATGCCGTGGCGCGACGGTCCGATGACGATATCAACGGGTGAATGACATCGGTGACGATGCCCCAGATAGCAGGCGAAGCGCCGTTGCTCGGCATGTAATCGGGATATCGAGGATTCTCGGCGTGCAATATGGTGATGCCGGCCCGTGAAACCAGTCGTTTGATGGCGATTTCATCGTCCATGACAGCCGCAACCACATCTCCGGGGACTGGTGCCAACGAACGATCGACAATCAGCAGATCGCCGTTATGAATACCGGCATTGATCATGGAATCGCCGGCCATCTGCATGACAAACAGCGTGGTGTCGTGCGGCATGGTTCGTGACTTGGATTGCTGTGTCATGCTGTGCCTCCCACCCTGTATTCGAACATCTGTTCGAATACAGTATACGGTAGGACGGCGGACAATATCAGCGTTCGGCGACGTGATATTTAGGCAGGATGATTTCGAAATCGGCGCCTCGCGTGTCATCGACCACTTTGACGGTGCCGCCGTGCAATTGGGCCGCCCAACGTGCGATGGACAGGCCAAGGCCGGTGCCGCCCGACTCGGTGCCGGGACCCGTCTTGCCTTTGACAAAGCGCCGGAAGATATCCGAACGGTCGGACGGTGCAATCTGGGAGCCGAAATTCACCACATTGGTCACGATGGTGCCTTGGCTGTCATCCTCATGGGCATCGACCAGCACGGTGGTGCCGTCGGCCGAATGCTTCAGTGCGTTGGCGATGATGTTGGTGAACAGCTGGCGCAGGCGGTCCTGATCGCCTTCCATCGAGATGTCGGCCGGCACGGTGACGCGGATGTCGTGGGCGTGGCCGCCATCGGCGATTTCCAACGGCTCGATGGTCTCGTCAAGAAAGTCGGCGAAGTTGAACTTTTCGATATTCAGACTCGCCGCACCGGCCTCCATACGGCTCAAATCCAACAGGAAGGCGATGAGGTCGGAGAGACGCTGCGTTTGGGTGAGGATGCTCTCCAGATTGGCGGGAGTGGGCTCGGTGACGCCGTCGGCCATGTTCTCGACCATCGCCTGCAAAGCGGAAACGGGCGTACGCAGCTCATGGCTCACATTGGCTATCATGTCGCGGCGCATTTTATCGGCATGTTCGAGTTCGCCGGCCATCTCGTTGAACGAGCGAGCCAGCTGGCCGACCTCGTCATGACGATCCTGATCGATATCCACGCGGACCGTGTAATCGCCATCCGCCATGGCTTCGGCCACATCGCGCATCTGGCGTAAGGGAGCGGTGATGCCGCGGGAGAAGAAATAGGTGATGCCCAAGGCCACCACCAAAGTCAGCGGCATGGCGATCCAACCGGACCAGCCGAATTTCAGGAGGAACCAGCACATGGCAAACGCGATGGCAGTGGCGATAACGATCAGTACGCTGAGTTCCAGCTTCAGAGAGGAGAACAAATCAACCGGCTTGACGCGAGGTTTCATCGCATCAAGCCGGGATTGCTGTTGTTTTTTGGATGCCATCACGCGGTCGGCGGCTCGAAAGCGTAGCCTACGCCGTGCACGGTGCGGATGGTATCGGCGCCGAGCTTATGGCGCAGCGCCTTGACGTGGCTGTCGACGGTGCGGGTGCCGGATGCGTCGACCCAGTCCCAGACCTCTTCGAGCAGCTTTTCGCGGGTGAGCACCGACTTCGGGCGGCGGGCCAGCGTGACCAGCAGATCGAACTCGGTGGGGGTCAGATGCACCTGCTCGCCGTTCACGGTGACGATGCGCTGGGCCGGGTCTATGACCATCGAACCGAAGTCGAGCAGCTTCTCGTTCTCCGAATTCTTGGCGATGACCTTCGCACGCTCCACGCGGCGCAGCAGCGCCTTGCAGCGGGCGATGAGCTCGCGCATGGAGAACGGTTTGGTCATGTAATCATCGGCGCCCGCTCCCAGACCGATGACCTTGTCGGCCTCGTCATCACGTGCGGTGAGGATCAGCACCGGCACCGGACGTTCGGCGACGATGCGTTTGGTGGCCTCAAGACCATCCATGACCGGCAGCATGATGTCCATGATTACCAGATCGGGGCGTAGCTGGGACGCGGCCTGGACGGCGGAAGCGCCGTCCCCGGCCACGCGAGCGGTCCATCCTTCAGCGGTGATGCGCTGGGCAATGGCCGTGGCGAGCGTGGGCTCGTCCTCGACCACCAGCACCGTGCGCGGTGTCGTATTCTGACGCGCTGTGGTATTGAGCATAAATAAACCGGTTACCTTTCAGCCTGTTGACCAGTTCAGTCTTCCGGCTTCAAGAATACAACTCCCAGAGCCGGAACGGTGATCTTCGCCGAGAACGGACGCGAATGATATTCGCCCTCGACCGCTTCGAAGGTGCCGTTGTGGATGTCGGAGCCGCCGTACTTGGCGTCATCGGTGGTGAACACTTCGGTCCACTTGCCGCCGGTGGGCAGCGCCACCTGGTAATCGGGCCAGGCTTCACCGGAGAAGTTGACCACCACGGCCAAGGTCTCGCCCTTGGTGCCGATGCGCAGGAAGCTCAGCGTGTTGTGGTCGGCATCGTCGCTGGTCAGCCACTGGAAGCCGGCCGGATCGAAGTCCTGGCTCCATAGTGCCGGATGTGCCTTGTAGAAGGCGTTGAGGTCGGCGACCATGGTCTGGACCTGACGGTGCTCCTGCCAGTTCAGGCAATCCCAATCGATGGAGGCGTCGTGATCCCACTCGCCCCACTGGGCCAGCTCGTTGCCCATGAAGGAGAGCTTCTTGCCCGGGTGAGCCCACTGATAGGCGAACATCGAACGCACGCCGGCTAGCTTCTGCCAGCCATCGCCCGGCATCTTGCCGTACAGGGAGCCCTTGCCGTACACGACTTCGTCGTGGCTGATGGGCAATACGTAGTGTTCGGAGTAGGCGTACACCATGGAGAAGGTGATTTCGTTGTGGTGCCACTTGCGGTTGATGGGCTCCTCGTGCAGATACTCGAGAGTGTCGTGCATCCATCCCATGTTCCACTTCATACCGAAGCCGATGCCGCCGGCGGAGGTGGGGGCGGTGATGCCCGGCCATGCGGTGGACTCCTCGGCGATCATCATGACGCCGGGGTTGTTCTTGTACGCGGTGGCGGTGGCTTCCTTGAGGAAGTCGATGGCCTCCAGGTTTTCGCGTCCGCCGTAGATGTTCGGACGCCAATGGCCGGGTTCGCGGCTGTAGTCGAGGTAGAGCATGGAGCTGACGGCATCCACGCGCAGCGCATCGACATGCAGGTCCTCGAGCCAGAACAGGGCGTTGGCCACCAGGAAGTTGCGTACTTCGCGGCGTCCGAAGTTGAACACATAGGTGCCCCATTCGGGGTGTTCGCCGCGCAGCGGGTCCGGGTCCTCGTACAGCGGGGTGCCGTCGAAGCGGCCGAGTGCGAAGGCATCCTTCGGGAAGTGGGCGGGCACCCAGTCCATGATCACGCCGATGCCGGCCTGATGGAACTGATCGACCAGGTAACGGAAGTCGTCGGGGGAGCCGAGGCGGGAATCCACCGCATAGTAGCCGGTGACCTGATAGCCCCAGGAGCCGGAGAACGGGTGCTGGGCCAGTGGCATGAACTCCACGTGGGTGAAGCCTTCCTGCTTGACATAGTCCACGAGCTGCTTGGCCAGGTCGCGGTAGGTCAGTCCCTGCTTCCAGCTGCCGGCGTGCACCTCATAGATGGAGACCGGGCCATCATGCGGGTTGGTGGTGCGGCGGTGCTGCATCCAGGCGTCATCGTTCCACTCGTAGGTGGATTCGGTGACGATGGAGGCGGTGTTCGGCGGAACCTCGTGCTGACGCTCCATCGGGTCAGCCTTCATCTCCCACGTGTAATTGGCGTTCAGGATCTGGAACTTGTAGGTCTCGCCCGCGCCGATGCCGGGGATGAAGATCTCCCACACGCCGGAGGAGCCGAGCTCGCGCATGGCATGACGACGGCCATCCCAGGCGTTGAAGTTACCGACCACGCGCACGGCATGGGCGTTCGGGGCCCACACGGAGAACGCGGTGCCTACCACCTGTTCGCCAGGCGTGCCGTCCACGCCGCCCATCGGATCGTCATAGCGCAGCACATGCGCGCCAAGCGCCTCCCAGAGCTTCTCGTGACGGCCCTCGCCGAACAGATAGGTGTCCATGTCACCGACTGTGGGCATATAACGGTATGGGTCGTCTTCAATGAGCACTGCGCCGCTTTCCCACTCGGTCCTGACGCGGTAATCGGGAATCGTGGGCTGCTTCTTGGTGCCGGAAGCCGGCACGGTAGTCACGAACACGCCGTTGTATTCGTGGGTCATCGGGTATTCGCCATCCTGGGTGAGGATGGTCACGGACTTGGCAAGCGGACGCAGCACACGGATTGTGGCGGTGTCGGCATGCTTGCCGATGCCGAGATGCCCGCCGAGAACTCCGTGGGGGTTGTAGAATTCAGCATTGCTCACCGCATCGAGGTCGCCTTGGGCGACAGGCACGGTGACGGTATCTTCCTTGATCTTCGTTTCTTTAGCCATGACCCAAAGTCTACGTGCGTTGGAGTCGAAAACGCTGCATTGGCGCGTCGAAAATGGCGAATTCTCGCCCTTTTCGGTGTGTCTTCGTGGTTGTGAGCGCTCTCATAGGGGCGGTCCAGGCCGCATGGCATAATTATTCGAGTTTTTGTGTGTAAGCCGTCAGTTCTCGGAGGGTACATGTCTTACAAAGTCGGCGATATGGTCGTCTATCCGCGTCATGGTGCAGCGAAGGTGGAGGCCATTACCGAGCGGACGGTCAAGGGAGTGACGCGCGAATATCTGCAGTTGTCCGTACTCTCTTCCGATGGTTTGGTCATCAACGTTCCCGTGGACAATGCCAAGAAGGTCGGCGTGCGTGACATTGTCTCCGCATCCGAAGTGGCCAAGGTATTCGGCATCCTGCGGACCCCGATCATCGAGAAAGAGATGAACTGGTCTCGCCGTTACAAGCTGAACGTCGAAAAGATCGCCACCGGCGATGTCAACAAGATCGCCGAAGTGGTTCGCGATCTCGCCCAGCGCGATGTCGACGAGCACGGCCTGTCCGCGGGGGAGAAGCGTATGCTCACCAAGGCCCGCGCCATTCTGACTTCTGAGATCGCCTTGTCCGAGAAGATCGACGAGGCGGAAGCCCAGCGTCTGCTCGACGTGAACCTGGGCTACGAGCCCGCTCAACCCGGTGACGACAAGCATCACACCGCCGAGCCCGAAGAGGCCGCGGCCGATACTTTGGCTCGTGTCGAAGCCGAGAAGAAGTCCAAGAAGAAGTGATTTGATTGTTGAGGCCCCGGTCGTGTCCTTATGCGATACGCCGGGGCTTCGTGATTCATAATCGTTTGCTGCCGTTCGTCTGGGCAGCGCCATCGAAGGGGACTGCATGGGGTCTGCAGGAGTGTTGATAGGGCAGGGTTTTGACGCTCACCGTTTTGCGCCTGCCGGCTCAGGCCGTGAACTGTGGATTGCCGGGCTCTACTGGCCGGCGTCTGATTCATGCAGCGAGGCCGATGCCGCCAAATACGAGGGTATCGAAGGCGATTCCGATGGCGATGTGGCCGCGCACGCCCTGATTGACGCGTTGCTTGCCGCCGCCCGATTGGGAGACATTGGTTCACTGTTCGGTGTCGGTGCGGACGCGCATGGTGCCGGAAGGCATGGCATCGATATGCTGCAAGAAGTTGTGGCGCATCTGGCATCCAACGGGTATACGCCGGCATCGGCCTCAGTGGTGATCATCGGCAACCGCCCGAAAATCGGCACACGCCGTGCTGAAGCCGAAGCCGCCCTGTCTGCGGCGGTTGGTTGCCCGGTATCGGTTACCGCCACCACCACCGACCATATGGGATTCACTGGCCGCGGCGAAGGCATCGCCGCCATCGCCAATGCCTTGGTGGAGAAGATATAACAAAGCCCCCGCTGTGAATTTGCCAGCGGGGGCAAGAAAAATGAATGAGATTACTTCCGCACTGTCTCCACGGCCTTGGCGATAGCCCAGAACAGGGTGGAAAGCGTCACGATAATGAAGCTCGGGGGGGCGGGGAACATCGCCGACAGCACGAGTCCGGCCCAAATCGACACCAGGCACAGCACGCTGGCGATCACCATCGCCTTGAATGGGGAGCCGGCCAGAATATTGGCGGTGGCCGCAGGCGTGATCACCAGCGCGAAAATCAGCAAGGTGCCCACTGCCGGCACGGCAATGGTGATTACACCGGCCATAATCGCCATAAACGCCACGTTCATCAGCCCGATCGGCACACCCTTGGCCTGTGCCACCTGCTCATCCAACGAGCTGAACAGCAGCGGGCGGTAGATGATGGCCAACAATGCCAGCAGCAATACGTCGAACACGGCGAAGCCGATGATCTGGCCGGTGGTGATGGTCAGGATCGAGCCGAAGAGGATCGACTGCATCTGCTGGGAGGCGGAACTCGACAATCGCGCGAAGAACAGACCCAAGCCGGTGGCGAAGGCCAGTACGGTGCCGGTTGCGATTTCACGCTCGGAAACGCGCTTGCCCAAAGCACCGATCACCAGTGCGCCGCCCAGTGCGAACACGCCCATGCCCAGTGATACGGGCAGGCCGAGCAACACCGCGCCGGTCGCGCCCGGCAGACCGATATGGGCCAGCGCATGGGCCGCGAAGGTGGAATGACGGGCGATGGTGAAGTATCCCATGACACCGGCGGCCAGGGCAATGCACAGGCCGGCGATGAAGGCGTTGGTCATGAATGGAGCGGACAGTGTGTCCAGCCATTCGGGATCATACGAAAAGTTGATGGTGCTCATGTCCCTGTATTTTCTCCATGCCTGAGCTGCAGCCCGTTGACGGGCTGTGGATCGGCTAGCTTGATGTTATCGATTCTCGGCGCTGTTGGCGGCACTGCCATTGGTGGCGTTGCCGTGCTCGTGATGGTGCAATTGCGCCACTTCGGCTGCCGTGTGCATATCCTGCGGCTGGTCCTGGGGCTCATCCGGCGTCGGGGTCACGAACATGTCACCCTGCGGAGTGGTGACCACCTGCACCTGTGTGCCGTAGAGATGGGTGAGTAGGTCGGAGTCGAGCACTTTGTGCATATCGGCGTAGTGCGGGTGCCCGTCGAGCAAGTAGACGGCACCGGTCAGAATCGGCAAGAGCATATTGAGATCGTGCGCAACCACCTGGATGGTCATGTTCAGTTCACGGTTCAGCTTGGCCAGCACGTGTACGGTGGCGCGTTGACTGGCCAGATCGAGGTTGGCCAACGGCTCGTCAAGCATCAGCAGTTGTGGATCGCACACCAACGCCTGGGCGATGGCCACACGCTGGCGCAAACCGCCGGACAGTTCGGACAGACGGTACTGCGCCTTGTCGGCGATGCCGGTGAACTCCATCGCCTCGAGCGCTTTGGCTTTCTGGGCCTTGGTGATGGGGTGGATGCCGAATCGGGTGCCGGTCAGGCCCAGCAACACGGATTGTTCGGCGGTGAGATTGGAATCGACATTCGCCACATAGCTCTGCGGCACATATCCGATGCGTTTGTTCATCTCGCCTGCGGGCTTGCCCAGTACGGTCAGGCTGCCATGGCAAAGCGGCAAAAGTCCCAGCTCGGCCCTCATCATCGTGGTTTTGCCGGTGCCGTTGGTGCCGACGATGGCCGTGACCGAACCGGTGGGAATGGCAAAGGTGCCATGCTGCCAGATGATATGGTCACCACGCTTGATGGCGGCATCGCTGAACACGATGCAATCGGAAGTTTCACTCATAACGCCCGATTGTGGCAAACGATGCTGACAATCGTTCTCAATATCGTGTACGGATGGTGACAACCAAAGAAAAGGGTTGTGCGGCCATCTCGACAATGGTCGCACAACCCTTCTCGTGCAAGGCGTCTATCGGCATTGCATGAATCCGATGCCGTTGTCCTTTGCTTCTAACTATTTGCCGGAGTCGGTCTGGTCGTTGCCGGAGGCATCGCCGGAATCGCCATTGGAGGCATCGGCCTTTGCCGAATCCTGAGACGAATCACTGGATGTGGCCGCCTTGCACTGACGGATGTACTTGGGCTCCGTGCTGGAACCGGTGCTGGCCTTGGAATCTTGCGCATTGGCATCATCCGTGGCGGCGCCGTCGGCGCTGGAATCATCGGAATTCGCGTTGCCGTCCGTGGCGTCTTCGCAGCCATAGCTCGGATCCACCGCGTCGACGATGGTGTTGATGAGCTGGTTGATCCAGGCGTTCAGCGTGTCGGTATCCTTGGGCATTTGTTCGGAGACGTCGACTACCGGCACATCGGCACGACCGGCAGCGCCAGTGATCATATTGGTCGCGTCACTGGCTTCCTGCGTGTTGTTGACCAGCACATCCACGCCCTTGTCTTCGATGAGTTTCTGGAAAGACTGCAGGTCCGCGGGTGCCGGTTCGCCGCCGGAAGCGGTCGATTGCGTATATCCCTTGGGCGTCTGATCCTTGAACCCGAGATCGGCCATCAGATAATAGACCACGGGTTCGGTGGCTGCATAGGTGAGGTCGGAGTGGGATCTGGTGAACTCGGACGCCCATGTTTCCAACGATTTCTCGTCCGCCTGCCATGCCTTGAGCCGCTTCTGGAAGGCCCTCTTCTTGCTGGGGAGTGCCTTTATATATGCATCGGTGATGGCCGTGGCCATGCTGGATCGAGCGTCTTTGGAGAACCACAGATGCGGGTTATCGCCTTCCATGGCACCCATGACGGAAGCGGCGGATACGATATTCGTGGTCTTGGTCATCGATTTGGTGGCCCAGGAATCGTAACCCGCGCCGTTGGCCACGATGATCTGGGCCTTGGACAGCTTGGCGACGTCCGAGGTCTTTGGCTCGAAATCGTGGGCATCCACATTGGTGGAGTTCACGATGGACGTGACTTCCACATCATCGCCGCCCAGCTCGGCGGCCAGCGAGCCCCATTGATTGAGGGAGGCCACCACATTGATCGGCCCGGTCGGTGCGGGAACGCTGGTCTTGTTGTCCGGCTCGGTTTCATCGGGGGAGAAGGTTGCGCATGCGGCGGTCGCGAACAACAGGACGGCGCTCAGGCCGGCTGCGGCGAGTCGCGTAAGTCGTGTGATTTGAGTCCCCATGGCACGCCTTCTTCGTGAGAGCGAACGATATATAATCCTGACTTGTTCCAACGATAGCCTATCGTTTCGATAGAATGCACCGAAACTACAGGGGAGGGCGTTGATGTCCACAGAAATCGACGGTAAGCGGATTGCGGCCGAAATCAAGACCAACCTTGCCGGGCGAGTGAACAAGCTCAAGGCGCAGGGCATCCAACCGGGGCTGGGCACGCTGCTGGTGGGCGAGGACCCCGGGTCGATGAAGTACGTGGCCGGCAAGCACGCCGATTGCCAGGAAGTGGGCATTACCTCAGTCAAGAAGGAACTGCCGGCGGACGCCAGCTTCGACGACATCGCCGCTGCCGTACGCGAACTCAACGAAGATCCGGCCTGCACCGGGTTCATCGTCCAGTTGCCGTTGCCCAAGGGCATCAACGAGAACGCGATCATCGACATGATCGACCCGGCCAAGGATGCCGACGGCATGCACCCGTACAACCTCGGCGAACTGGTGCTGCATGTGCGCGGCGACATTTCGACACCGCTGCCTTGCACTCCGCGCGGTGTGCTCGAGCTGCTCGACGCCTATGACATTGATCTGAACGGCAAGGAAGTGTGCGTGCTTGGCCGCGGCATCACCATTGGCCGCACGATTGGCCTGATGCTCACGCGCAACGCCGTCAACGCCACCGTCACCTTGTGCCACACCGGTACCCGGGATGTGGCCGACCACATGCGCCGCGCCGACGTGATCGTCGCCGCAATGGGTTCGGCCGGATTCGTGACGCCCGACAAGATCAAGGACGGCGCCGTGCTGGTCGACGTGGGCGTCAGCCGCGTCTACGACGAAGAAGCCGGTCGCTACCGCATCAAGGGCGACGTGGACAAGGCCTGCTACGACAAGGCATCCGCCTACACCCCCAACCCCGGAGGCGTGGGCCCCATGACCCGAGCCATGCTCCTGGCCAACGTCGTGGAAATGGCCGAACGACACGCCTAGAGTTTCCTAGGAAATTTGGGCAGAGTTGCTTGTATTGTGAATATCTGTATGCCTGTAAGGGTGTGCGTATAACTGAATATCGAGAAATTATCCATCCACTATTAGAAACCATATATTTACATGGCAGAGAACAACACTGAAGTCACCAAGGTTGCCATCAACGACATCGGCACCGAAGAGGACTTCATCAAGGCAGTCGATTCCACCATCAAGAACTTCGATGATGGTGATCTGGTTGAGGGCACCGTCGTCAAGATCGATCACGACGAAGTCCTCCTGGACATCGGCTACAAGACCGAGGGTGTCATCCCCTCCCGCGAGCTTTCCATCAAGAAGGACGTTGATCCTGACGAAGTCGTCGAGGTCGGCGACACCATCGAGGCCCTTGTCGTCACCAAGGAAGACAAGGAAGGCCGTCTGATTCTGTCCAAGAAGCGTGCCCAGTACGAGCGCGCCTGGGGCGACATCGAAAAGATCAAGGAAGCTGACGGCGTCGTTGAGGGCACCGTCATCGAAGCTGTCAAGGGCGGCCTCATCGTCGACATCGGTCTGCGTGGCTTCCTGCCTGCCTCCCTCGTCGAGATGCGTCGCGTCCGCGACCTCTCCCCGTACATCGGCCAGAAGATCAAGGCCAAGATCCTTGAGCTCGACAAGAACCGCAACAACGTGGTCCTGTCCCGCCGCCAGTACCTCGAGGAGACCCAGTCCGAGGTCCGCGAGACCTTCCTGTCCCAGCTCAAAAAGGGCCAGATCCGTGAGGGCGTGGTGTCCTCCATCGTCAACTTCGGCGCTTTCGTCGATCTCGGCGGTGTTGACGGCCTGATCCACGTTTCCGAGCTGTCCTGGAAGCACATCGACCACCCGTCCGAGGTCGTCAAGGTCGGCGACAAGGTCACCGTCGAGGTGCTCGACGTCGATCTCGACCGTGAGCGTATCTCCCTGTCCCTGAAGGCGACTCAGGAGGATCCGTGGCAGCGCTTCGCCCGCACCCACGTTCCCGGCCAGATCGTCAAGGGCAAGGTCACCAAGATCGTCCAGTTCGGTGTCTTCATCTCCGTCGAGGACGGCATCGAGGGCCTGGTGCACATCTCCGAGCTCGCCAACCGTCACGTCGAGAACCCGGAGACCGTGGTCAAGCCGGGCGAGGCCGTGTTCGTCAAGGTGATCGACGTCGACCTCGATCGTCGCCGCATCTCCCTGTCCCTCAAGCAGGCCAACGACTCCGTCGACCCGGCTTCCGAGGACTTCGATCCGGCCATCTACGGCATGCCGGCCGAGTACGACGAGCAGGGCAACTACAAGTACCCCGAAGGCTTCGACCCGAACACCAACGAGTGGATCGCCGGTTACGAGAAGCAGCGCGAGGAGTGGGAGTCCCAGTACGCCGCCGCTCACGAGCTGTGGGAGGAGCACAAGGAGTTCGTGGCCAAGGAGCTGGAGAACGCCGCCGAATCCGCAGCCGCCGACGGCCAGGGCCCGAAGGAAGAGAAGCCGGTCGAGGAGACCTCCAACTACTCTTCCGCCGCTCCGGCTACCGGTACCCTCGCCGACTCCGATCAGCTCGCCGCCCTGCGCGACCAGCTGCTCGGCAAGTGAGTTTGCCGCGAAGCTAACGCTTAGCGTCTGAAGAAACCCGGTCCGAGTGGGCCGGGTTTCTTGCGTTTTTTTTGGGGGGGGGGTATCCGCCAATGACTCCCCTTCCTGAGGGGAGCTGTCGGCGATAGTCGACTTGAGGGGAGTTGCAGCTACGATAGGCACCATGATGCGAATAGGACTGACTGGCGGTATCGCAGCCGGCAAAAGCACAGTGGCCGCACGGTTGCGTGAGCTGGGCGCGTTGCATATCGACTACGATGCCCTGGCCCGCCAGATCGTCGAACCTGGGGGAGTGGCGCTGCCGCAGATTGTCGCCGAATTCGGTTCTGATGCCCTTAACGCTGACGGCACCATGAATCGCCAATGGATTGCCGACCATATCTTTGGCAAGGATGCCAGAACGGGCGCGCGTGAACGCCTTGATGCCATCGAGCATCCGCTGATTTACGCCGAGGCGGCGCGTCTGGAACGTAAGCATCCCGAGACAATCGTCATCGTCCATGACATCCCGCTGCTCGCCGAAGTAATCGATACCATTCCTTTCACTTTCGACCATATCGTCACCGTCGATGCACCGGTGTGCATACGGCTTGACCGTATGATCGAGGAACGCGGTATGAGTCTCGAACAGGCTGAAGCGCGCATCCGCCACCAGTCCAGCGAGGAGGAACGTCGGGCTATCGCTGACATCGTCATCGACTCCACCCGTCCAATACCTGAGATGCTGGCCCAAGTGGATGAAATATACGTGGGATGGCTCACACAAAATGAACGGCACCAGAGAAAGTGTGAGGCAAACGCACAATATCGCTCAATCGCACATTGAAAGGAATGGCGGGAATGAGCTGTTTCTCGGGGAATTGTGTTCGATTGTCAAAGCGAAATCCTCACACTTTTCTTATTGAGAATAATTTGCTGTGAACCGGGGCCGCTAAGATAAAGCCTCATGGGATTCAATATCGAGCGTGCGGACAAGCCTTTCGTCGTCAAATCGCCCTATCAACCATCTGGCGACCAGCCACAGGCTATCACCGAGCTGTCTGAACGCATCGAAAACGGTGAAAATGACGTGGTTCTGATGGGTGCCACCGGTACTGGTAAAACCGCCACCACCGCTTGGCTGATAGAGAAACTGCAGCGCCCGACCCTCATCATTGAGCCCAACAAGACGCTGGCCGCGCAGCTGTGCGCCGAATTCCGCGAGCTCATGCCCGACAACGCGGTGAGCTATTTCGTTTCCTACTACGACTACTACCAGCCGGAAGCCTATATCCCGCAGACGGATACCTATATAGAGAAAGACTCCAATATCAATGACGATGTGGAACGGCTTCGTCATCAGGCCACCGCAAACCTGCTGACCCGGCGTGATTGCGTGGTGGTGGCCACGGTATCCTGCATCTACGGCTTGGGCACGCCGGAAGAATATGCCGGCCGTATGCTCTTCCTCAAGGTGGGTCAAGAGATCAACCGTGATGACCTGCTGCGTCAATTTGTTGCCATGCAATACAAGCGCAATGACATCGCCTTCACCCGCGGCACGTTCCGCGTGCGGGGCGATACGGTCGAGATCATCCCCGTATACGAGGAACTGGCCATCCGCATCGAATTCTTCGGCGACGAGATCGACCGCATCTCCACGCTGCACCCGCTGACCGGCGACGAGATCGACGAGGAAAACGAAATCCACATCTTCCCGGCCTCCCATTACGTGGCCGGCCCCGAACGCATGGAGCGGGCGCTTAAGACCATTCGCGAGGAACTCGACGAACGCCTGGCAGAACTGCGTAAGCAAGGCAAGGAGCTGGAAGCGCAGCGCCTCAACATGCGCACCACCTACGATCTGGAAATGCTCACCCAGGTGGGCGTGTGCTCGGGCGTCGAAAACTATTCGCGCCACTTCGACGGCCGCGCCGCCGGCACCCCACCGCACACGCTGCTCGACTTCTTCCCCGATGACTTCCTGCTGGTCATTGACGAATCACACGTCACCGTGCCGCAGATCGGTGCCATGTACGAGGGCGATGCCTCCCGCAAGCGCACGCTGGTCGAACACGGCTTCCGTCTGCCCTCCGCGATGGACAATCGACCACTCAAATGGCCGGAATTCCTGCAGCGCGTCGGCCAGACCGTGTACCTGTCCGCCACACCCGGCGACTATGAGATGGGACTGTCCGATGGGGTGGTCGAGCAGATCATCCGCCCGACCGGCCTGCTGGACCCGAAGATCGACGTACGGCCGGTCAAGGGGCAGATCGACGATCTGCTCGCCGAGATCAAGGCCCGTGTGGCCAGGAACGAGCGCGCGCTGGTCACCACCCTGACCAAGAAGATGGCCGAGGATTTGACCGACTATCTGCTGGAACGCGGGATCAAGGTCGAATACCTGCATTCCGATGTGGATACGTTGCGGCGTGTCGAACTGCTGCGCATGCTGCGCGAAGGCAAGATCGACGTCATCGTCGGCATCAACCTGCTGCGCGAAGGCCTCGATTTGCCGGAAGTATCGCTGGTGGCGATCCTCGACGCCGACAAGGAGGGCTTCCTGCGGTCCTACCGTTCGCTCATCCAGACCATCGGCCGTGCCGCGCGAAACGTGTCCGGCGTGGTGATCATGTACGCCGACGAGACCACCGAGGCCATGAGGCAGGCGATCGACGAGACCGACCGCCGCCGCGCCAAGCAGATTGCCTACAACCAGGAACACGGCATCGATCCCAAGCCCCTGATCAAGAAGATCAGCGACGTCAACGACATGCTCGCCAAGGAGGATGTGGACACCCAGACCTTGCTTGAAGGTGGCTACCGCAACGCGGGCAAGGCCGGCAACACACACCTGGGCGTGCCGGTACTCGATCCCAACGAGGCAGACAAACGCCACGAGGAGATCCTGAAGGCCGGCCTGCCCGCGCAGGACCTCGCCGACCTGATTCGCCAGCTGTCCGAACAGATGCACACCGCCGCCGAACAACTCCAGTTCGAGCTTGCGGCCCGTCTGCGCGACGAGATCCGTGATCTCAAGAAGGAGCTCCGGCAGATGACCGAGGCGGGGCGATGACCCGTCACATACATGGGTTAGTGTAGGGAATCATGGCAGAAACCCCACTCGCATTTGAAATCATCACCTTCGTGGTGCTCGCGCTGTTCTTCATCGTCGACCTGTTCGTCATCGGGCGCCGACCGCATGTGCCCTCCACCAAGGAATGCGTGCAGCATATCGCCTTCTTCGTGGTTATGGCGCTGATCTTCGGCGGATGCATCTGGTTCTTCGCCGGCTCCAGGCCCGCCATCGAGTTCTATTCCGGCTGGCTCACCGAATACTCGTTGTCCATCGACAACCTATTCGTGTTCGTCATCATCATGTCGAACTTCGCGGTGCCCAAGCAGGTTCAGAAGTATGTGCTTTCGGTGGGCATCGCCATCGCCCTGGTCTTCCGCGGCATTTTCATTCTGATCGGCGCGGCCCTGATCACCCGCTTCACGTGGGTGTTCTTCCTGTTCGGCGCGTTCCTGATCTACACCGCCGTCAAACTGGTGCTTGGCGGCGACGAGGATGAGGAATACCACGAGAACGGCATCATCCGTAATCTGCGCAAGATCATCAAGATCACCGACGACTACGACGGCGAGAAGCTGCGCACCACCAAGAACGGCGTGCGTTACTGGACCCCGATGCTCATCGTGTTCCTGACCATCGGCACCACCGACGTCATGTTCGCTTTCGACTCGATTCCCGCGATCTTCGGCCTGACCAAGGATCCGTTCCTGGTGTTCACCTCCAACGTGTTCGCCCTGCTCGGCCTGCAGCAGCTGTACTTCCTGCTGGGTGCTCTGCTCGACAAGCTCGTCTACCTGCCTGCCGGCCTGTCCGTGGTGCTGGGCTTCATCGGCGTCAAGCTCATCATGGAGGCCCTGCACGGCAATACCTTGCCGTTCATCAACGGCGGCGAAGGCATCCATTGGGTACCGGAAGTGCCCACATGGCTGTCGCTGGCTGTGATTGTGGTCGCAATTGGCGGCGCATCCGTGGCTTCCGTGATCAAGATGAAGAGCATGGAAAGCGCTGAAAAGGCCTGAAACCGTTAGAGAATACAACCCTTAAACCCAGTCAACACAACAATGTGAGCGCTCACAACACACCGTGAAGAAAACTTGTCATGAGTCGGCTCGCGCTAGTAGACTGGGTTTCGGCAAATGGGGCAATCGTGCCTCGAACCAAATTGAACAAGAATAGGCAGGCATTCATGCGTAAAGCCAAGATCGTAGACACCATCGGTCCTTCCACCGAGGATTACGACAACCTCCTGAAGCTCGTTGAAGCCGGTATGGACGTTGCTCGTCTGAACCGCTCCCACGGCACTCCCGAGGATCACCTCAAGGTCTACAACAACGTGCGCAAGGCCAGCGAGGCCACCGGCCGCAACGTGGCTGCTCTCGTTGATCTGCAGGGCCCGAAGATCCGTTGCGGCTGGTTCAAGAAGAACGCCGACGGCGAAGACAAGGTTCAGCTGCAGCTCGGCCAGGAATTCATCATCACCACCGACGACGTCGAGGGCGACGAGCACATCACCTCCACCACCTTCAAGGGCCTGCCGGGCGATTGCCATCCGGGCGACCCGATCCTGATCGATGACGGCAAGGTCCGTCTCGAGGTCACCAAGGTCGAGGGCAACAACGTGTACACCAAGGTCATCGTGGCCGGCCCCGTGTCCTCCCACAAGGGCATAAACCTGCCGGGCGTCGCCGTCTCCCTGCCGGCCCTGACCGAGAAGGATGAGGCCGATCTGCGCTGGGCCATCCGCACCGGCGCCGACATCATCGCCATGTCCTTCGTGCGTTTCGCCACCGACATCGACCGCGCCCACGAGATCATGGACGAGGAGGGCCGCCGCATCCCGATCATCGCCAAGATCGAGAAGCCGCAGGCTCTGGAAAACCTCGAAGAGATCGTCAAGACCTTCGACGGCGTCATGGCCGCCCGCGGCGACATGGCCGTTGAGTGCCCGCTGGAAGAGGTCCCGATGGCCACCAAGCGCATCATCGAGCTGGCCCGCCAGTACGCCAAGCCGGTCATCGTGGCCACCGAAGTCCTCGGCTCCATGGTGAACTCCCCGGTCCCGACCCGTGCAGAGGCCTCCGACTGCGCCAACGCCGTCCTCGACGGCTCCGACGCCACCATGACCTCCAACGAGACCGCCGTTGGTAAGTACCCGGATGTGACCGTGGCTACCATGGCCCGTATTTCCGCTTACGCCACCGACCACGGCTTCGACCGTATCCCGGAGCTTAAGAACCTTGACATGTCTTCCACCGGCGCTGTTTCCTCCGCTGCTGTGGATCTGGCTGACAAGCTCAACGCCAAGGCCATCGTTGCTTACACCCAGACCGGTTCCACCGTGCACCGCGTGTCCCGCGAGCGTCCGGCCGCTCCGATTTACGGCCTGACCAACAACGAGCACACCTACCACTGGCTGGCTCTGTCTTGGGGCACCGAAGCCTTCCTGCTCAAGGAGGACTACCACGACAAGTCCCGCAAGGATCTGATGATCTACACGGACAAGATCCTCAAGGACGCCGGCAAGGTTGCTGACGGCGACAAGATCGTCATCCTGAGCTCTGCTCAGGGCGATCACCAGCCGGGCCGCACCGACTCCATCTACGTGCACACCGTTGGCGCTTGCGACTGATTTCAGGCCGCTGGCAGCTGCTGACAGCTAGCACATAGCACGCGAAAGCCCCCCATCCAGAAAGTGGATGGGGGGCTTTCGTTATCCGTTATGTTGCGATTGTGCGGTGATTGCAATGGCACGTAGTCACCGCGATGATCGAGCGTGGTGACTAGTCGTTGAGATGATCGAGCGTGCCGCTCTTCAGACGCAGAATGGCGACCATGGTCTTGGCATCCACAATCGTGCCATTGACCACCATCTCATAGGCATCGTCCACCGACACCATACGCACGTCGGAACGTGGAGTCTCCGGGCCGATTTCCTGACGGGAAGCCGGGGTAAGTCCGGTGGCGAAGAAGATTGCGGTGTGCTGGGTGGAATAGCTCGGCGTGTTCATAAAACGGGTGAACTGCGTAAGCTTGGAGGCATCGAAACCAGCCTCTTCGGCCAGCTTGCGCTTAGCCACATCGGTCGGGCGTTCGGACGGGTTGTTGGCGTGGCCTGCCGGAATCTCCAACGTCCAACGATGGTTGGCGATGCGATACTGCTCGACCAGCGGAATCATGCCGTCATCGGTGACGGCCAGCACAGCCACAGTGTCGCCATTGTTCTCCTGAACAAAGTAGCGTTCAAACGAACCGATCTGATTCGACTCATAGGAGACGTGATCGACATTGAAATAATGCGTCTCCACAATCTGTCTACGGGAAATCTCCTTGACTGGAGAGGGGCGCCAGGGATCGAACTGACGGTAAGTTTCGTTGCTCATAAGCCCTCCTAACAAAAGCGATACATCGAAACTACAGCCTATTGTAAGCGGTGAAACCACGCAGAAGAACGGGCAACACACGGGTACGCCGTCCACGATATCGACGTGTTTCGCCTGTTTTACCGGGGGAATGGAGGACTGGCGCGTGTCTTGTGTCGCAGGAGTCGAATCGGTATGCTACTCTCTTCAGAGTGCTTAGGCACGCCCTCGTATCCCAATTGGTAGAGGAAGCAGCCTCAAAATCTGCGCAGTGTGGGTTCGAGTCCCACCGAGGGCACTTTAGTTAGGAGTTCGCTGAAATTATTACGAACCCCATTGTTGGGTAATTCAAGAAAGAGGTTGGCATGGCTGCAAGGAAGAAGTCCGAAGAACCGAGTATCAACGTCGATGAGGTGCTGACCGACGAAGAGCTCAAGGCCGTGGCCGATGAAAGCGAACCTGCTGAGCGCAAGGTCAAGCCCGAGGACGGTCCGCGTACCGTTGTCGTGGCCGAAGACGAAGCCGTGAACCGCATGGATCTGGTCGCCATGCTGGAAGACAACGGTTATGAGGTCGTTGGTCAGGCCGCCAACGGCGAGGAAGCCGTGGAACTGACCCGCAAGTACCGCCCCGATGTGGTGTGCATGGATGTCAAGATGCCGCGTATGGACGGCATCGCCGCTGCCGGCATTATCTGCGATGAGAACATTGCCCCTGTCGTCATGCTCACCGCATTCTCCCAGACCGATCTGGTGAAGAAGGCCACCGGCGCCGGCGTCATGGCATACGTCACCAAGCCGTACGAGGAATCCAAGCTGCTGCCGACCCTCGAGGTGGCCATGGGCCGTTTCGCCGAGATCAACGATTTGCTGGACAACGTGGAGCGCAGCGAACGCAAGCTCAAGGAAGCCACCGACCAGCTCAAGGAAACCGAAGAGAAGCTCAAGAAGGCCGAAGACACGCTTGAGGAGCGCAAGCTCGTCGACCGCGCCAAGGGTCTGCTGATGGACAAGGCGGACTTCTCTGAGCAGGGTGCCTTCCGTTGGATTCAGAAGACCTCCATGGACCAGCGCATCCCCAAGAAGCGCCTGGCTCAGGCCATTATCGCCAAGTACGGCGATCCGAAGCCTTCTGATTCGGGCGAACGCTGATTATCGGCGTCGCCGTACTGAGTCGTAAAGTAACACAAACACACTATGGGAGAGGCCAGCGTGACCGTACCCACCAATGAAACATTGCTGGTGGTGGACGGCCACTCGCTGGCCTTCCGTGCATTTTTCGCCCTGCCGGTCGACAACTTCAGCACCTCCAGCGGCCAAGCCACCAACGCCGTCTGGGGTTTTGCCACCATGCTCGCGCAGGTGATCGATGCGGAGAAGCCCGACCATCTGGGCGTCGCCTTCGATGTGAAGGGCGGCACATTCCGCAATGAGATGCTTCCGCAATACAAAGGCACCCGTGAGGCGGCTCCCGAAGAGCTGCTCACCCAGCTGCCATTGATTCAACGCATGCTCACGGCCCTCGGCGTCACATACATCGAGAAGCCGGGATTCGAAGGCGACGATGTGATCGCCACCCTCGCCACCATGGGAGATAAGGCCGGCTACCACACACTGGTATTGTCCGGAGACCGAGACGCCTTCCAGCTGGTGGATGACAACGTCACCGTGTTGTACCCGGGCCATCACTTCAGAGACCTGAAGCATATGACGCCGCAGTCCATCGTCGACAAATACAAAGTCACTCCCGCACAATATCCGGATTTGGCGGCGCTCCGCGGTGAAACCGCCGACAATATTCCCGGTGTGCCCGGTGTAGGCGATGGCTTTGCGGCCAAGTGGATCAACCAATTCGGTTCCCTCGACGGCATTTGCGAGCACGCCGATGAAATCGGCGGCAAAAAAGGCGAATCGCTGAGGGCCAATATCGACCAGGTCAAGCTCAATCGCAAAGTCAACGCACTGGTACGAGACGTCGATCTAGGCGTCGATATCGAGGATCTGACATTCGGCACCGTGGACGTGGCACAAATCGACGCCCTGTTCAAGGAGCTTGAATTCGGACCGCGTACCAAGAGTCGTGTACTGAAAACCTTCAATACCGGGGCCAAGGTTTCCAACACATCCGGAGCCGGCGAGTCTACGAATAATGAACAGGACAAGCAGGATAGCAACCTCGATCTGAACCTGCCGGAACCCACGAGCATCACTGCTCCGGAGCAGTTCGACGAATGGGTCAAGGCCCATCGCGCCGAGGTCAAAGTTCCCGGTGAAATCGCCGATTTCACGGTTTCCGACTATGGCGATGGATCGCAGCGGCATACCGTCTGCGGCGACGCGGTCGGCCACGCTTGGACCGTGGCCGCATGGGGCGACGAAAGGCCGGGGCGTGCCACGGCACAAGCCATTGCCGTTGCCACGGCAACATCAGCGGCCATAGTGCCCCTTCCAATCACCGATACCCTGCGAGCACAGCTTGCGCGGTTCCTGAAAAGCGAACACTCCCGCACCATCGTGCATGGGTATAAAGAATTGCTGCATCTTCTGGGCGCGGTAGATCTTGACATGGACCTGCCGATGTTCGACACCAAGCTTGCCGGGTATCTGACCCAACCGGATTTCCACGCCGATAGCCTCAAGCAGGCGGCCGAGCACTTCCTCGACATCCACTTCACCGAAACCGAACAGCCTTCGCAAGGCACGTTGGACTTCGATGACGATCAGGTCGAAGAAGATCCGAACGAACATCGTCTGCGCGATTTGGCCATTATCCGCAGCCTCGCCGTCACGCTCGGGCCGATTATCGACGAGCGTGAACAATGCTGGCTGATGCGCGCGATTGAACTTCCTGTTTCCCGCGTGCTGCACGGCATGGAGCACACAGGAGCCAAAGTCGATAGCGTTCGACTCGTTTCCATGCGTGACCAGTTTGCCGCCGAGGCTCGTCAGGCGCAGGAAATGGCTTGGGAGTATGCCGGCACCGAAATCAACCTGCAAAGTCCCAAGCAGCTGCAGAAGGTGCTGTTCGAAGATATGGGTTTGAAGCCCACCAAACGCACCAAGTCAGGCTCATACACCACGAATGCGGCCGCATTGCAGGATCTGTATGTCAAATCAGTGGACAATGAGCGGGCCAACGGTTTCCTCGGGGCGTTGCTGCGCCACCGAGAGATCAACAAGCTCAAGCAGATCGTTCAAACGCTGATCGATGCCACCAATACATCAGATGAGCGCATCCACACCACTTTCGAGCAAACCGTCGCGGCCACCGGCCGATTGAGCTCCGTGGACCCGAACCTGCAGAACATCCCCAATCGGAACGCCGCCGGCCGTGAGATTCGCGGCGTGTTCGTGCCGGGGGAGGGGTACGAGGCCCTGATGAGCTGCGATTACTCACAGGTCGAGCTGCGCATCATGGCTGATCTGTCCGGTGATGAGGCGCTGATCGAAGCGTTCCGCTCCGGAGCCGACTTCCACAAATACGTGGCCTCGATGGTCTACAAGCTGCCGGTCGACCAGATCACCGGCGACCAGCGCAGCCACGTAAAAGCCATGAGCTACGGATTGGCCTATGGTCTGAGCACGTATGGTCTCGCCCAGCAGCTTAAGATCGCGCCACGTGAAGCGGAAGCGTTGAAAAACCGGTATTTCGATACCTTCGGCAAGGTGCACGATTACCTTGAATCGCTGGTGGCCAATGCCCGAGAGAAGGGGTATACGGAAACCATTTTCGGACGGCGTCGCTACTTCCCGGCCCTGCATTCGACCAATCGTGTTGCGCGTGAGGCCGCCGAACGTGCGGCACTCAACGCACCGATTCAGGGATCTGCCGCCGACATCATGAAGATCGCGATGATTCGCGCCGAGCAGACCTTGGCCGAGGCCCACGTCAAGAGCTGTATCATTCTGCAGATTCACGATGAACTGGTAGTGGAAATTGCGCCGGGAGAAGGCGACCAGGTCACCGAACTGGTACGCAACGCCATGGAACACGCCGTCGACCTTGCCGTGCCGCTGGACGTATCGTGCGGTATCGGTTCCGACTGGCAGCTCGCTGCACACTGACAATTTCTAGCTCCCCTCGGGTGAGGAGGCTGAGCCGTTGAGCAAACAGTCCAGTGGATTGTTTGTAGGCGAAGGCGAGCCGATAGTCGAGCAATGAAGAGCACGAGCATGGCTTGTCCGCAATTGCAGAATGAGTCCCTTGCCGCAATAGTCCACTACAATGGGACATATGCCGAATCTCAAGCAAGTTATCGACGTTCTCGAGACCCTGTACCCATTGCGCTACGCCGAGGAATGGGATGAGCCGGGTCTCATCGTCGGCGATCTGAGCCACGACGTGCACCGCATCGTGTTCGCCGCCGACCCGACCTCCGCCATCATTGACAAGGCCATCGCTACTGGCGCGGACCTGCTCATCACCCATCACCCGTTGTTCTTCCGTTCCGTACACGAGACGAGCGGACTCGGTTTCCGGGGCGACATCGTCCGCAGGCTCTACCAGCAAGGCTGCGGGCTGTGGGTAGGGCACACCAATGCCGACGCTGCGTATCGCGGCGTGGGGCAGGCGGCGGCCGACTACTTCGGACTCATCGACCAGAAACCACTCGTGCCGATTGACGATGCCAACGCCTCTCATCCGGTCGGCTTGGGGCGTGTGGGTCGTTTGCCGAAGCCTGTTGCCCTGAAGGATTTCGCTCAGTGTGTATTCGACGAAGTGTCCGATCATGGCATGACCACCGCGCTCGGCATCCAGGTATGCGGCGATTCGGACACTTTTGTTCAGTATGTGGCCATTCTGCCTGGCTCCGGTGACTCCCTGTTCAACGAGGTGCGTGCCACCGGTGCGGACGTGTACGTAACCAGCGATTTGCGTCACCACCCGGTGACCGACGCCATCGAACAAGCCCGGTATGAAGCCCGTATGAGGGCCCAAGGCATCATGCTCGGCCATGGAATGGCGGGGGAGAGCCATGTGTGTCCCTGCTTCATCAACACCCCTCATGCTGCCATCGAATCCATGTGGTTCAACTACGCGATCGATGACGTGCCAGCCGCCATCGAACAAGCGACCGGAGCAAGGCCTGAAGTCGAGTGGTTCCACGACACGACCGATCCATGGACGCTGTCCATTACCGCGCATCGGGATTAAGGCGCTATAGTGACGTGGCGAAAACGTTTTTTCCGAGGAGATGACATGTTTGGGGGAAGCAAGCAGGAACAACTGGAGCATCGGCTCGACCATAAGCTGAACGCCTCCTCGGACGGCATCGACATGGACGTGCCCGCCAAAGTGATCAGTAGCGAAACCGTTTATACCGGGCGCATCTTCCACGTGGACGACATGCGCATCGCTCTGACCGACAAGCAGGGCAAGGAACACGAGATCGGCCGCCAGGTGCTGCGTCACGCCCCCTGTGTGGTCATGCTCGTGCACGACATGTCCACCGACCGTTACCTCATCGAACGCGAATACCGTGCCGGATCGGACATGTTCGCCTACGGGCTTCCCGCCGGTCTCATGGACGAGGGCGAGGACATCATGGACGCGGCCCTGAGGGAACTGGCCGAGGAAACCGGCGTGGTGCCGGACCGTGACGCCATGGGTGTTGACCTCGTGGGCGATTTCTACTCGTCCGAAGGCATGACCGACGAACTGGCCCACATCATGGTGTTGCATTTGGGCCCGTTCAGACGGGAGCAGCGCCATTTCGACGCGGACGAGCACGTGGAATCCGCGTGGATTCCGTGGAGCGACCTTGCCGCCACGCGCATCACCTCATCCAATTCGATGATCGCCATCCAGCATGAGGCGTTACGCAGACTCATCGCCAGGAACTCCGACAAAGACAAGCCGTCGCTGTTCTCCTGACGTTCAACTCACCGGCACATCAGTGACACAAGAAAGTGGGATACTGAAAACTATGCAGATCAGACCTGGATCAATGTATCCGCTGGGCGCCAGCTATGACGGCGCCGGTGTGAACTTCGCGCTGTACTCACAGGTTGCGCAGAAAGTCGAGCTATGCCTGTTCGACGAGTACGATGCGGAAACGCGCATCGAAATGACCGAACAGAACTCATACGTATGGCATAACTACATCCCCGGCCTCCAGCCCGGCCAACGCTACGGCTACCGCGTCTACGGTCCCTATGACCCGATGCACGGCCTCAGATGCAACCCCAACAAACTGCTGCTCGACCCGTATGCCAAGGCCATCGAAGGCAACATCGACGGCGACGAAAGCCTGTTCTCCTACTGGTTCAAAAGCCCGGACGACACCTCGGCGATGAACGACCTTGACTCGGCCGCCCACACCATGAAGTCGGCCGTCATCAATCCGTATTTCGACTGGGGCAACGACCAGCACCCCTACATCTCGTACCACGATTCGGTGATCTACGAGGCGCACGTGCGCGGCATGACCAACCTCAACATGGACGTGCCGCCGGACATCCGCGGCACCTACGCCGGCCTGGCCTACCCGAGCGTCATCGAATACCTGAAGAAGCTCGGCATCACCGCCATCGAACTCATGCCGATCCACCAGTTCGTCAACGACTCCTTCCTGCAGGAGAAGGGCCTGTCGAACTACTGGGGCTACAACACCATCGGCTTCTTCGCGCCGCACAATGCCTACTCCTCCTCCGGGGAACGCGGCGAGCAGGTCAACGAATTCAAGTCCATGGTCAAGGCCTACCATCAAGCCGGCATGGAAGTCATCCTCGACGTGGTGTACAACCACACCGCCGAAGGCAACCATATGGGCCCCACCCTGAGCTTCAAGGGCATCGACAACGCCTCCTACTACCGACTGGTGGAAGGCGACCAGCAGTACTACTTCGACACCACCGGTACCGGTAACTCGCTGCTTATGCGCTCGCCGCACACGCTGCAGTTGATTACCGATTCGCTGCGCTACTGGGTTACCGAAATGCACGTCGACGGCTTCCGCTTCGATCTGGCCGCCACGCTGGCACGCCAGTTCCAGGAGGTCGACAAGCTGTCTGCGTTCTTCGACATCGTGGAGCAGGACCCGATCATCTCGCGCGTGAAGCTGATTGCCGAACCGTGGGATCTGGGCTCCGGCGGCTATCAGGTGGGTGGCTTCCCGTCCAGCTGGTCCGAATGGAATGGCCGCTACCGCGACACGGTGCGCGACTTCTGGCGCTCACAGCCCTCCACGTTGCCCGAATTCGCATCACGCCTCATGGGCAGCTCCGATCTGTATCAGGTCAACGGCCGTCGACCGGTGGCGTCCGTGAACTTCATCACCGCGCATGACGGTTTCACGATGAACGACCTGGTCAGCTACAACGAAAAGCACAACGAAGCCAATGGCGAGGGCAATCGCGACGGCGAGAGCAACAATCGCTCTTGGAATTGCGGCGTTGAAGGCCCGACCAATATTCCGGACGTCAACGACTTGCGTCAGCGTCAGATGCGCAACATGTTCGCCACGTTGCTGTTCAGCCAGGGTATCCCGATGATTTGCGGTGGCGACGAAGTGGCCCGCACCCAGCAGGGCAACAACAACGCCTACTGTCAGGACAACGAGATCTCCTGGACCAACTGGCATCTTGACAAGGGACGCAAGGAACTGCTCGCCTTCGTTTCCAAACTCATTCATCTGCGTTTGGATCATCCGGTGTTGCACCGCCGTCGCTTCTTCACAGGCCGTGAGCCCGGCGACGATTCGAACATGATTCCGCAGGTCGAATGGTTCGACCACACCGGTTCGATCATGGATATGGACGACTGGCAGAACACGCATGCGTTCTCCATGATGGTCTATCTGAACGGTTCGGATATTCCGGAGGTAGACTGGTACGGCAACCGGATGGTCGACAATGACTTCATCCTGATCTTCAACGCGCATTACGAGCCGATTATGTTCACCCTGCCGGATGAGCGATACGGCCGCAAATGGCAGCTGGTCGTGGATACGCACAACCCGGATGGGCCGGAACTGAGCTATGAGGCGGGCTTCATGATCACCGCCCAGTCCCGCAGCTTCCTCATGCTCATGAGCGACCAAAAGCCCAAGAAGCCCATGGGCCTATAACCAGACCGAATTTAAGCTCCCTCTGACGAGGGAGCTCCCAGTATAGCCGGGCGAGGGAGAGACCGCAGCAAAGCCGCGAACTCCTACTCGCGCCCCTTACGCTCCTCCACGAGCCGAGCATCCCCGAACGCAAGTAGATGCTCGCCGGCAAGCGGGCGCGGCTGGTCGAGCAGCTCGCGGAAATCCAGGATTCCATCGACTTCATCGACGCCAAACAGCGCTTCTACGACGACGTCCTGTCTGGCGTAACCCCATACGTAAGCGTGCTCATCCCATCCGCGGCGCTCGCAAAGGAGTCAGAGGAACCGGGAGAATTGAAGGGGGTGGAGAGGAAATAGGTTCGACCGAGCTGTTTCTTCCTCCGGGATACAAGCGCGAACAACGGTTTGTTGTACCCGCGCTTGGCGAACGGGACATGCCCTTAGACTGGAATCAGCAAGCGCACAGCGAGACGCGCGAATCGTTTTCCGATGTCGGGAGGTAGTCATGTCGATCGGTCAGGTTATCAAAGTCGTGCGCGAGGAGCGAGGTCTTACGCAGTCGCAGTTCGCGCACGAGCTGTTCGTCACCCAACAGGCGCTTTCCCGCTGGGAGAAGGGAACGGCAGAGCCGAGCATCGACATGATTCGGCTGATCAGCACCCGTTTTGAGGTGCCGATGGCGAGGCTTATGGAAATGCCGGACAATGGTTTTTGCCAAAGTTGTGCCATGCCGTTTTACCGCCCGGAAGATCACGGCACCGAACCGGATGGAACGCGAAACGGAGATTATTGCAACTACTGCTATGAAGACGGCGTTTTTCTTCAGGACTATGCCAATAGCGATGAATTGGTCGCCGCATGCGCGCCGATGATGGCGGAATCCTGCCATATCAGCGTCGAACAGGCCGAGGACTGCATGTCGGCGCTGTTGCCAAACCTCAAGCGGTGGCGGCGTCAGGATGAGATCGATGCGGTGGCGGAGGGGAAATGAGCGATGGCATTCGACTATAAAAAGGAATATAAGGACCTGTATCAGCCGAAGAGGATGCCCGCCATCGTCACGGTGCCGGCGATGCGGTTCGTCGCGGTGGACGGTGTAGGAGATCCGAACGAAGAAGGCGGCGACTACGCCAAGGCGATGCAACTGCTGTACGGCATTTCGTTCACCATCAAAATGAACAAGAAGTCAAATAATCCGGACGAGCACATTGACGGGTACTTCGACTACACCGTGCCTCCGCTGGAGGGCTTATGGAGCATGGAGAAGGGTGTGCCCGGCGTCGATTACACGCGTAAAACCGACTTCTATTGGACTTCGATGATTCGTCTGCCGGAATTCGTGACCGATGAGGTCTTTGCGTGGGCCAAGGCATCGTTTGCCTCCAAGCATCCCGAAGTCGACATCAATCGTGCATATCTCTTTGACTTCGATGAAGGCGTGGTCGCGCAGGTCATGCACAAAGGCCCGTACGACGACGAGCCCGCAACCGTGACGATTCTGGACGGCTACGCGCGTTCGCAAGGCTACGGGCTCGACTTCTCCGACACCCGCCGCCATCACGAGATCTACCTATCCGACCCGCGCCGAGCCAAACCGGAAAATCTCAAAACCATCATCCGTCATCCGGTAGTGAAGGTGGGTTGACTTTCGGCGAACTGCTCGAAGCGCTCACCGCGCAGTAGCGTGAACAATCTGCCGGAATCCTTACCGGGGTCAAAGAGCGCTACCAAGAACTCGATAAGCAAAATAACTAGAAGCACGGGTTCCTCTCGGAGAGATTCTGCCCGAGCGACCTTATAAATCCTTGCGCGGGTCACCTTTCCCGGTGCAGGAAGCATCCAGGCTCATGTGCATTGATGACGCCGATGGATTGCAGATAAGCGTAGACGATGGTGGTGCCGATGAATCGCATGCCGTACGTCTTGAGATCCACTGCGATGGCGTCGGACAGAGGGGATGTAGTCATGCCTGTCTCGTAGATGACGTGACGGCCGGTGAACCGCCAAATATAGTCGTCGAAACTGCCGTACGACGTCTGGATATCCCGGAATGCGTTGGCATTACCGACCGTCGCGACGATTTTGCGACGGTTGCGGATGATGCCCGGATCGTTCATGAGTTCGGCGATCTTGTTCTCGTTATAGCGCCGGATCCGTTCGATGTCGAACCCATCGAACGCCTGACGGAAACGCTCGCGTTTGTTCAGTATCGTCTCCCATGACAGTCCGGCTTGGAAGGTCTCGAGCACCAGCATCTCAAAGAGGTGGTGGTCATCATGCGACGGAACCGCCCATTCGGCATCGTGATAGGCAACATAGACGGGATTGCTGAGATTGCACCAGCCGCAGCGTGGTCTTATATCGTCCATGTGCTCTCCCTATGAGTCGTTGGAGACGGTCGGTTCTAGATGTTGATTCGATGTGTGATCCAGTATAAACGGTGTGTTCGGATAGCGGTCTGGATGTGCGGATTGTCTGAACCATATTTGCCGGATTGCAGGTATAAAGGGGTTAGTTACTGCGGTTGCGGGTATTTCGGTACTAGTTAGGGGTGATTCTGGGCTGTAACTCGACACCTTTTACCTGCAACCCACTCCCGCCCACGGGATTGCACAATCGGTTGCAGGTATTTTGGTGTCATTTGAGATTGGGAAGCGGAAATCGATGTCGCATGGAATCGAACTGACTAGCAGGTGGGGTCCCAACATCACAAAAGTCCCTTAGACCGCAAGGCCATATAGGTTCTACGGTCATCGGATAAAACCGGATAAATCGTTTAGCGGTCGGATAAAAGAAGAAGCCCAGAATCGTTGAGATTCCAGGCTTTTTTGTTTGTCGGGCTAGCGGGATTTGAACCCACGACATCCTGCTCCCAAAGCAGGCGCGCTACCAAACTGCGCTATAGCCCGATGCGCCATTAAGGCACAATGAATCATTGTAAACGACGCTGGATACATTGCGTGTCGAGCATATGAATTCAAAAAAGGTTCTGGATTCTCTTGATAGCTTATGAGTGACATCTTTATTCATTGATGCTCTACAACGACTAGGTTTGGATCTGCATCGATATCCGGCGCATCCGCTGGACTAACAAGGACCGTGCAAACGATGTGGCCCCCGACTTCCTGCGAGGAAGTCGGAGGCCACATCGTTTGCACGGTGGACTATCGGATCAATTCTGATCAGATCAGCTCGAGGTCGACATCGAGGCTGATCGGCTTGTCCGCCGGGATATGGTACTGGGGGTGCACCGGCGACATCCAGGAATCATCGCCGCCAACGCCCATCTGTGCGGCAAGGACGCGCAGGAACATGTGCTTCGGCTTCGGCAGCTCGTCCTGGTGCTGAGCCTCCTCAAGCATGAAGCTGGAGTACGGCAACAGGCTTACCGCGAACGGCGCGGCACCATCGGCGCGGCTGACGCGCATGCCGTGGCCGTGATCGTCGGTAATCTCGGCCCAACGCACATCCTCATGGTTGCCCGTCTCCTGCGGCATGAGGTACGGCGCATGATCCGCGAAAGCGTTGGTGCTCCACACGCCGAGCTTGGCGTGCTTGCGGTCCAGGTACGTCTCCTCCGGGCCGGTGCCGAAGAACCTCAGATTCGTGTACTGCACAGGCAGCGTCCATTCGATGCCGAACGCCGGGATGGTGGGCAGGTCACCCTGCTCTCCAGGGTATTCGACGTGCAGGTTCACGCGGCCATCGGTGTGGGCCGTGTAGGAGACGGTCACCTTGGTGCGCTGCGCGGTGGCGAGCTCGTACGTGTACGTGCCCTTGAGCGTGCTGTCGTCGATCTGCTCGAGCACGTTGTCCACGCAGCGGGCGTAGCGGCCGGCGCCCAGCCACTGGACGCGCTCGAAGCCATGACCGGCACCGCGATCGTTGTCGGTCAGCGGACGGAAGGTGGTGATTGCGGGACGGCGCAGCACGAACTCGTTGCCGGCGAAGGTGTAGGAGACCATGCCGCCCTGGGTGCGCGACAGCAGGACCTCGCGTCCGGCGCCTCGCACGCCGGCGTTCCAACGGCCCACGGTGATGGTCCCATCGGCCGGCTTCGTGTCGGGCGTCGCGGTGGCGTCCGCGGGCACCACGGTCTGTCCGAAGGCGAGCTCGTAGCCGCTCTCGGCCCAATCGGTCGCCTTGGCGAGACGCTGCGAAACCTGCAGCACCAGTTCGCGGGCGTCGGCGCGGTACGCCGCCACCGGCCATGCGACATCGAACGTGCGGGTCTCACCGGCGGGCACGTCGAAACGTCGGGTGGACTGCCAGACCGGCTTGCCGTCGGCGAGAACGCTCAGGACGAACACGTAGTCGCCGGTGGCGGTGAACAGGTTGTCGTTCTTGACGGACACCGAGTCCTTCGTCACGTCGATGTGGACGTTCGAGTACAGCTGCTTGACTTCCTGGGCCTTGGGGGACGGCTTGCGGTCGGCGAACAGCAGGCCGTCGCCGGAGAACTCGTAGTCGGACGGACGGTCGCCGAAGTCTCCGCCGTAGCGCAGGCTCCTGGTGCCGTCGGGCTGGGTGGCGTAGATGGCCTGGTCGATGAAGTCCCAGATGAAGCCGCCCTGATACTTCGGGTAGCGTTCGAGCGCCGTGTATTCGTCCATGTTGCCCACGGAGTTGCCCATGGCGTGCATGTATTCGCAGGAGAGGTACGGCTTCTTCGGGTCGTCCTTCAGGTACTTCTCGATCTCGTCGGCATGCGAGTACATACGGGTCTCGATGTCGGTGACGTCATCGTAGTCACGGTTGTGGGTCACGCCCTCGTAGTGCACCGGACGGTTCGGGTCGATGTCGTGCACGTGCTTGTACATGGCGCGGAACACGTCGCCCACGTAGGATTCGTTGCCCAGCGACCAGATCAGCACGCTCGGGTGGTTGTAGTCACGGCGCATCATGCTGTTGACGCGGTCGACGCAGGCGCCTTCCCATTCGCGCTTGCTGCCCGGCACGATGGTGTCCTCGGTGAGGACGTCTCCGGGCAGGGACCAGCTGCCGTGGGCTTCGAGGTTGGTCTCGTCGATCAGGTAGATGCCGTACTCGTCGCACAGTTCGTACCAGCGTTCCTGGTTCGGGTAGTGCGAGGTGCGGATGGAGTTGATGTTGTGGCGCTTGCAGAAGACCACGTCATCGATCATATCCTGCTCGGTGATGGCGCGGCCGCGTTCGGCGTCGAACTCGTGGCGGTCGGCGCCCTTGAACACGATGCGCTTGCCGTTGATGGTCAGGATGCCGTCCTCGATGCGGAAGCGGCGGAAACCGACCTTCTGGGACGTGCATTCGATAACGTCTCCCGCCTGGTCGATGACGTCGACGTCAAGCTCGTACAGCGTCGGGCTTTCGGCGCTCCAGGGTTCGATGCCCTGCAGCGGCCCGCTGGAGATCGCGGTCTGCGCCTCCGCGTCGCCCGTCGTCTGCCACACCGTGTTGCCGTCGGCGTCCTTCAGGGTCGCGCGGACCGTGGCCGCGTCGGCCGCGTTGAGCACGGTCAGCGCGGCATCGAGGGAGGCGGTGCCGGCCTCGGGATCCCAATCGGCTTCGATCTGCGTGTTCTCGATGTGCACATGCGGGCGGGCGGCGAGTTCGACGGAGCGGAACAGGCCGTGCAGACGCCAGAAGTCCTGATCCTCAAGCCAGGAGGCGCTGGAGTATTCGTAGCAGGCGACGGCCACGACGTTCTCCCCGTCGTGCAGCAGCCCAGTGATGTCGAACTCATTGGGCGTGAAGCCGTCCTCGCCATAGCCGACGAACGCGCCGTTGACCCACACGTAGATCGCCGTGGCCATGCCGTGGAACATGATCGACACCGATCCGCCGGCCTGCTTGGCGTTTGCCACGGGGGCGGAGACGGTGAACTTCCTGCGGTAGAGCGCGACGTGATTGTTTTCCGGGATGTTCGGTTCCAACGGGTTCTCGTGGCCGTCCCACGGATACTGGACGTTCACGTACTTGTGGTTCATCAGACCGGCCGTCTGCAGGTGGCCCGGAACCTGGATACGCTCGAACGAGGAGTCGTCGAACGACTCGGCCGTCGCGGGTTCCTCTTCGAGGTTGATGTCGGCGGCCTGAACGACCTCGACCCGCCACTCGCCGTCAAGGCTCTGCTTGAGATCGGACCATTGTCCGCTCTGGGGGTCGCGGGCGTACCACTTGTGGCTGGAATGGGCCGGAGTCCGGTTCACCTCGAACACCGTCGGGTCGGTCAGCCAAGCCTGCGATGCGCGATCGACATGTGTGACGTCTGTCATGCTCTCCTGCTTTCTGTCATTACCTCGTTGTGAATGATATTATGGAGGAGGTCGGGGCCTCCTTTACCGAAAAGAATAAACAGTTTTTATATAAAACGCAAATCCTGTTTACCGCTTCCAAATCACTGGCACTGCTTGCCGTCGACGCTACGCCGCGTCCGTGCAATGTCTCGGTTCAGCGCATGTTATCTCATCCTTGCGACACGCTGTTTATCTCCTTGTTTACTAATGCTTTTTACTTTCGGTGATAAAACTTGTATGCTTACTTTATAAAATCAATGAGTGATTCCAGCTCTGGATTCTTAAGGAGGAGATTAATGAGCAACGAAAATGCCGCGGTCGGCGACGTCCGCAGGAAGGGCGGGCTCGGCCAGCGCATCGCCTACGCGTGCGGCAACTTGGGGCAGGCTGCCTTCTACAACGCGATGAGCACGTACTTCGTCACGTACGTCACCAGCTGCCTGTTCGTCAGCTACAGCAAGGCTCTCGCCGCCCAAATGATCGCCGTCATCACCGGCCTGATCGTCGTTATCCGCATCGCCGAGATCTTCATCGATCCGCTGCTGGGCAACCTCGTGGATAACACCACCACCAAGTGGGGCCGTTTCCGCCCGTGGCAGTTCATCGGCGGACTGGTCTCCTCCGTGTTGATCATGCTCATCTTCTCCGGCATGTTCGGACTGGTCAACGTGAACACCACGCTGTTCATCGTGCTGTTCGTCATCACGTTCATCGTGCTTGACGTGTTCTACTCCCTGCGTGACATCTCCTACTGGGGCATGATTCCGGCGTTGTCCTCCGACTCCCACGAACGTTCCACCTACACCGCCCTTGGCACCTTCACCGGCTCTATCGGCTACAACGGCATCACCGTCATCGTCATCCCGATCGTCAGCTACTTCACCTGGACGTTCACCGGCGCCAAGGGCCAGGGCCAGGCCGGATGGACCTCCTTCGGCTTCATCGTCGCGCTCCTCGGCCTGATTACCGCCTGGACCGTCGCCTTTGGCACCAAGGAAAGCACCAGCGCGCTGCGTGCCAAGGCCCAGAAGAACGGCAACCCGTTCGAGGCTTTCAAGGCGCTGTTCCAGAACGACCAGCTGCTGTGGGTCGCCCTGTCCTACCTGCTGTACGCCATCGCAAACGTCATCACGACCGGTGTGATGTACTACCTCTTCGTGTTCGTGCTTGACGAGCCTGCCGCCTTCTCCATCACCGGCATCATCCCGCTGATCGCCGGATTCATCATGGCGCCGCTGTACCCGATTCTCAACCGCTGGATTCCCCGTCGCTACCTGTTCACCGGCGGCATGGTCTCCATGATTATCGGCTACACGATGCTCGCCCTGTTCTCCAGCAACCTGCCGGTCGTCATCGTCGCCCTGATCTTCTTCTATGTGCCTGCGCAGTTCATCCAGATGACCGCGATTCTGTCGCTGACCGACTCCATCGAGTACGGCCAGCTGAAGAACGGCAAGCGCAACGAGGCGGTCACCTTGTCGGTGCGTCCCATGCTCGACAAGATCGGCGGCGCGATGTCCAACGGTGCGGTCGGTGCCGTTGCCCTCGCGGCTGGCATGACCGGTCATGCCACGGCAGCCGCCATTACCCCGTCCAACATCGCCACGGACCGGACCTTCGCCTTCTACGTCCCGCTTGTTCTCATCATCCTCAGCCTCGTCGTGTTCTGGTTCAAGGTCAAGATCGATGAGAAGATGCATGCGCAGATCGTTGAGGAGCTCGAAGCCAAGCTTGCTTCCGGCGAGATCGTCGACGATGAGGCGCAGGCAGTTATTAAGAACTGATCTCCCGTTCCCATCCCTCCCATAAGGCCCGTCCGCCTGAACCGCAAGATGCGGTCCGTGGCGGACGGGCCTGTTCGTTCCTGCGGTCGGCGGTCATGAACATACCCATGTCGGTTCCGGCAGTGGGGCCGGAACCGACGGCGTGTCGACTATCGGCCAGGAGTGTCTATCAGCTAGTATCAGCTGGTATCCGATATGGGCCGTGGCCCTGCGCCGCCTGCCAAAGGAGATAACCGTGCGTGCATGACGTGACTTCGCATGGCCAAAACTGCTGACCGCGGACGGACGCGGCATCGCTTTCGGTGGCGACTATAGTCCCGACCAATGGCCGGAGGAAATCTGGGATGACGACATCCGCCTGATGGGCCAGGCCGGCGTCAACACCGTGGCCCTTGCCATCTTCAGCTGAGATCGCCTCCAGCCCATCGAAGACCATTGGGATTTCGACTGGCTCGATCGCGTCATCGACAAGCTCGGTGACGTGACCGTCGTCGGACCGCATGTGCAGGTGCTTGCCTCGTATGCCGGCGAAGAAGCGGATGAGTGGGAGCTTGACGGCATGGCCGCGATCACCCGCAACACGTACGGCGAAGGGGAGGCGTATTTCCTCGGCTGCGATCTGGGCGTGAGCGATCTGACGCGATTCGTGGGAGGCTGGCTTGCCGCGCAGCCGCAGGATGGCCGGCAGCCGGAAGCCAACCTGCGGTCGCCCGCCAGCGGCGTGACCTCTGACGTTCTGCACACCGTGCGTCAATCCGACGACGCCATATTCGACTTCTATCTGACACGTGGCAGATCGGATGTCGAACTGCGCGACATCGCAGGGGAGCCGATCGTCCTGTTCCGGGCGGAACGGGGCAGTGACGGCGGCGTGTATACGGTGCATCGCAATGGCGTTTTCGTGACGAAGCGCCCGAACCCGTCGGTGTAGTCAGTTGCGACGAAACAGGAGGGCGGAGCCGCGGACGGTTTTGTGAGACGGTCCGCGGCCTCACCGTTGGAAGCCGCGGACTCGGATCATCAGCAACGGACGCGCCGTTGATTTCCACTTCCGGAGCAACGATGGTGAGCTTTGCCGCGACGAGATGCTGCAGGACGGTGCCGACGTACATGGTGCCCGGATTCTCCCTTCGCCGCTGCGCTGCCTGCCGCAGCAGATGTTCCACGGCCGCATCAACGGAAAGCGAGTTGTCGGACTCCAGCTTGAATGGTTTGCTGGTGAAGAACGCCTGAATTCGTTTGACCCAGTATTGCTCGATCTCGGTGAATTGCTCTGCTGTCGGACGTAATTCATTGATGAGCTCGGCATAGTCATGCATCAGCGCCATGGTGCCGCGGCTGGTTCGTCCGTTAAAGGTTGAACCGATAGAACCGTCATTCATTACTTTTTCAACGATACCGACACGCTCATTCGATTGTGTCCAATACTGCTTTCTTTCTGCATGAACAACGGTACTCGGCAAGGCGGTAACGATAGTCGCAAAGGCTAAGAAGCCCGTACATAATCGTTTTTTGTAGTGTTTCAGATTTTCAGTAGAATGGCGACAGCCAAATCCCGCTGGCTTGCTAGTAAAGCGTTGTCCTCGGGGGGAGTTTTGTTTGTTGTTGAAAGATAACGCGGCATCGAATAGATAGGGGAGGCCCGGCATGGGACGTCATCAGCGTGCAGAAACCTCCGGACTCATCTCCTTCTTGATTTGCGCCGTCGTTGGCGCGGTATCGATGAACCTGTACATGGAATACGCGCCGGCCATCTGGCAGCTGACGCAACGCCGATTCATGGTATGTTCGGGCATCGTGGCGGTATGCGGCGTCATTTCCTTCATTATTGGCTATGCACGCAAATCACGTTCATTGAACCTCAAACATGGTTGGTTTGCACCGATTCGTCGCATTTTCGAAATCGTCGCCCTTTCGGTGGTGTATGCCTCGACCATTTTCCTGTCGTCTTTTGCACTCATCGGTGCGGCCAACGACATGATGGGCAATGCCATCTTCTCCGGCTATATCTCCAGCGTCTGCGCCGCCTTCGCCGGCGTGGTGGGGTACATGACCTTTGTACAGGCGGAGATGATGAACGCCAAAACTATTGCCAGTCTGTTGCCGTTCTTCGTCATCTCCGGCGTGGTCACCGCCGGCATGACCACCGACGACCCATACTGGTATCACAACAACTTTTCGCAGCTCGGCGACAGAACCACGTTTGCGGCCCGTATGTTCAACTCCACGCTGATTCTTGCCGGCACATGCATCATCATCGTCAGCTACTTCGCCATCTCCGAACTGGTGACCACCGAACGGCTACAGCGCCTCTGGCACGACCGCACCAACAGAGATCCGAATCGCGGCTACGAAATCCCACATTTCATGCTGCGCATCTCCATTCTGTCCTTCCTGCTGATGGTGGCCGGCCTGGCATTCATCGGCATCGGCGTGTTTCGGTACACGCCACACAATCTCTTGCACAATATATGCGCCAAAGGCCTGCCGTCCGTCATGCTGCTGCTGTTCGTGCTCCTGCCGTGGCTTGCGCCACGCCTGTCCAAAGCAGTGATGGTGGCCTCCGACCTGACCGTGCTCGTATGCGCTGCATTCTGGGCCAATATGATGATGGGTCACAACACCCTCACCAATGTGGAGGCGTTGGCTGGTCTGGCGTTCCTCGGCTGGTTCATCGTGTTCTCGCGCCAGATCGCCGCCATCGAGGCCGATCGCGCGGCCGCTCAGTTGTTGCACGCGCAGGCCATCGAAGGCGGTTTTGAGCAGCCGTCTTCCGCACCTGATCAGCAGATCGAATCCCGCATCGCTGCCGACCGGTGAATAATTTGTTTGATAGATTTGGCCTTATGACTGAACGACTCACGAATCTCTGGCCTGCCCCGCTCGCCGCACAGCCGTTGAACGCTACGGTAACGGTGCCGGGCAGCAAGTCCCTATCCAACCGCTACCTGATTCTCGCCGCCCTCGGCAGCAAGCCCGTTACTCTGATTGGCCTGCTGCGTTCGCGCGACACGGACCTTATGATGGGCGCACTCGAAGCCCTCGGTGTCCGCTGCGACGTGGATTCCGCAACCGACACCACCGTAACGGTTACTCCTCCTGTATCCGGCCGATTCCATGGCAACGTCAATGTGTTCTGCGGACTGGCCGGCACGGTGATGCGTTTCGTGCCCGGCCTTGCCCTGTTTGCAGATGGCCCAGTGAATTTTGATGGCGACGAACAGGCTTATGCACGTCCGATGAAGCCGGTGCTTGACGGTTTGGAACAGCTGGGTGCAACGGTTGATTACCACGGCGAGGTTGGCCGTCTGCCGTTCACTATTACGCCGCCTGCAACCTTGCCGGCTGCCCAGGCGCAGGTCAGCATCGATTCGTCCGGTTCTTCCCAGTTCATCTCCGGCCTGTTGCTGATTAGTTCCAAACTGCCTGGCGGTCTGCACCTCGCGCACACGGGGGAGAAGACCCCGAGCCTGCCGCACATTCGCATGACCGTGGCCGATGTGACCGGTGCCGGCGGTGCGGTTGAGGCCGACGAATCCGCCCGCACATGGACGGTTGAACCGCGCGCAATGCAACTGCCGAGCAAGGTGACCGTTGAGCCCGATCTGTCGAACGCGGCGCCATTCCTCGGCGCGGCATTGATCGCCGGCGGCACGGTCCGGGTGCCTCATTGGCCTGAAACCACCACCCAGCCGGGCGGCCTGTTGCCCGGATATCTGGGGCAGATGGGTGCCGAAGTATCGTTCCCGACCATCGGCGGCGTGCGCTATTGCGAGGTGACCGGTGACGGCACCGTGCGTGGGCTGGGTACGTTCGATTTGACGGCGGCCGGGGAGATTGCGCCCTCGTTGGCGGCGATTCTGGTGTTTGCTGATAAGTCGACAGACATGGTTGGTATTGGTCACCTGCGCGGCCACGAAACGAATCGTCTGGAGGCATTGGTCAACGAGATTCGTCGTGTTGGGGGAGCGGCTGAGGAATTGCCTGATGGATTGCGTATCGAACCGGTGCCGGCGGAGACGTTGCACGGTGCCGTGATGGAAACCTATGCTGATCACCGTATGGCCACGTTCGCCGCGATGCTGGGGCTGCGTATTCCCGATATCGAGGTCATCAACGTGGCCACCACGCGCAAGACCTTGCCTGATTTCGTCGGTATGTGGAGTGGCATGCTGAGGCAGTAAGGGGTCCTGTGTTCTGGTGGAACTCCCCTCAGTCCGCTACGCGGACAGCTCCCCTCAGAGAAGGGAGCCAAGTTATAGGGCCTGGATCCCCTCTCTGAGTGGATCTGTCCGCCGGAGGCGACTGAGGGGAGTATGACGCAGGGGTAGTGGTCTCATGACCATATACGAATGGGGGCTGATTCCAATCGGAATCAGCCCCCATAGTGTTGCAACTAGAGATTAGTGAGATGCCTAACGGCGGTTACTTACTTGGCGAAGGTGTTGCCGTAGGTATCGGTGCCAGCCTCGGCGATTGCGGCGGACTTGCGGGCGATGGCCAGTTCTTCGTTCGTCGGGATCACGGCGATGATCACGGAGGAGTCCGGAGTGGAGATGATGCGCGGTTCCTTGGAGCGGGTGGCGTTCTTCTCCTCGTCCAGCTTGACACCGAACGGAGCGAGCTTGTCGCACACCATCTTGCGGACCACGTCGTCGTTCTCGCCCACACCAGCGGTGAAGGTGATCACGTCGCAGCCACCCATCTGGTAGGTGTAGTTGCCGATGTAGCTGACGATGCGGTGCACGTAGACATCCAGAGCCAGCTTGGCGTCCTCGTTGCCTTCGGACACCAGACGGTGAACCTCACGCAGATCGCCGTAGCCGGTCATGCCCATCATGCCGGAACGCTTGTTGAACAGGGCATCGAGCTCGTCCACGTTCATGTGGGCGTTGCGGATCAGGTGGAAGACCACAGCCGGGTCGATGTCACCGGTACGGCCACCCATCATCAGGCCCTCAAGCGGGGTCAGACCCATGGAGGTCTCAACCGGCTTGCCGGAGACCTCAGCGGAAGCGGAAGCGCCGTTGCCGATGTGCAGAACGATCTGCTTCAGGCCTTCAGCCGGCTTGCCGATGACGTCCGGCACCACGGAGGAGATGTACTCGTGGGAGGTGCCGTGGGCGCCGTAGCGGCGGATGTGGTACTGATCGGCGATTTCCTTGTTCAGCGCGTAGGTGCTGGCGGCCTTCGGCAGCTGGAAGAAGAAGGAGGAATCGAAGACGAAGATCTGCGGAACGTCCGGCAGCAGGGAGCGCATGACTTCGGCACCCTTGGCCTCCGGGCCGTTGTGCAGCGGGGCGAGCACAGCCAGATCCTTGACCTGGTTGATGGTCTTGTTGGTCACGAGGGCCGGCTTCGGGAAGATGGAGCCGCCCTGCACCACACGGTGGCCGACGGCGACAATGCCAGCCTCAGACAGGTTCGGGCCGTACTCCTCGAAGAAGCCGAGCACGCGCTTCAGACCCTGCTCGTGGTCGTGAATCGGCTCTTCAAGCTCGTGCTTTTCGCCGTTGTACTCGTGCTTGTAGTGGCCGTCGACCGGCTCACCGATCTTCTCGACGAGGCCGGAAGCGAGGCCTTCGCCGGATTCGAGATCAACCAGCTGGTACTTGATCGAGCTGGAGCCGGAATTGATGACAAGGACGGTTTTCGCCATTGTGGGCATCCTCCATTGTGATTGAATGTTCCCGTGAGACACGGGTTACCGTTGATTAGATTACTCGTTGCTTGCTACAAAATAAGCATTACAGTGGCTCCCGCTGGCGGGAGCTAAGCCGGGCTCACTGCGCTTCGATGGCGGTGAGGGCGATGGTGTTGATGATGTCCTGCACCATCGCACCACGGGACAGGTCGTTTACCGGCCTGTTGAGACCCTGCAGCACCGGGCCGATGGCCAAGGCGCCGGAGGAGCGCTGCACGGCTTTGTAGCCGATGTTGCCGGCGCACAGGTCCGGGAAGACGAACACGTTGACGTGTCCGGCCACATCGTTGCCCTTGGCCTTGGTGGCGGCCACGGTGGGGGACCAGGCGGCGTCGAACTGGATGGAACCGACCACCGGCAGATCCGGAGCCTTCTCCTTGAGCAGCTTGGTGGCTTCCTCGACCACGTCCACGTCCGGGCCCTTGCCGGAGCCGAGGGTGGAGTAGGAGAGCATACCGACCTTCGGGTCGATGCCGAAGGCACGTGCGGTCTCGGCGGACTGCAACGCGATTTCGGAAAGCTGCTCGGCGTCCGGGTTGAGGTTGATGGCGCAGTCGGAGAACACGGCCACATGGTCCTTGAAGCACATGAGGAAAGCGCCTGAGACCAGCTTCTGGCCGGGCTTGGTCTTGATGACCTGCAGGGCCGGGCGCACGGTGTTGGCGGTGGAATTCACGGATCCGGAGACCAGGCCATCGGCGTAGCCGAGCACCACGAGCATGGTGCCGAAGTAGCTGGCGTCGGCCAGCTGCTTGCGGGCCTGCTCCTCGGTCATGCCCTTCTTGGCACGCAACTCGCACAGCTTGGCGACCATGGGCTTCAACATGTTCTCGTCGTCCATAGCCTGGAAGCGGGCGCGCTCCAAGTAGTTCAGGCCCAGTTCCTTGCCGCGAGCCAAAATGGCGTCCTTGTTGCCCACGATGATGAGGTTCACGATCTCGCGCTCAAGCAGGTAATCGGCCGCCTTGATGATGCGGTCCTCCTCGCCTTCGGGCAGCACGATGGTCTTCTTGTTGCTCTTGGCCTTGCCGAGCAGGCCGAACTGGAAGGCGTACGGGGTGATGGGCGCGGTGACGTCCACATCGAGCGCGGCGAGCACTTCATCGGTGGGAGCGTTCTTACGGAAGGTCTCCAGCGCCAGATCCTTGGTGGATTCATCGGTGAAGGGCACCTGCGGCAGGGTCCAGACCGGCAGACCGTACTTGGCGAGGGTCTCCTTGACGGAGAAGGCGTGGCGCGGCTCACAGCCGGTCACGAAGATGCCGAGCACCTTGTTGCCGGCGGCCTCCATGCCCTCGATGGACAGCTTGACGGTCTCGTCGAGCTCGTGCGGCCAGCGGTCGATGGTGCACACGGCTAGGAACACGCCGGCCTTCATATCAGCGGCGACATTCGCGTTGAATTCATAGCTGGTCGGATCGTTGACGTGGGACTTGTCGGTGCCCACGATCAGGGCGGCGTCCGCGCGGGAAACGTCCATGGCATCGTTGAACGCGCCGACGATATCGCCACGGGCGGTGTCCTTATCCTCGCGCACCTTGTGCACATCGAGGCCGGTGGACAGGGCCACGCCGAGTCCGGCATTGGAAGCGGCGAGCAGGATCGGGGTGAATTCGTCATGGTTGGACACAGCAGGGCGGAACACCATGGTCTTGTACTTGGAAGTCAATGCGTTGAGCACGCCGTAAGCGACGACGTTGCGGCCATTGGCGCCTTCAGGGCTGGCGATATATACACGGGTGACGGTCACGATGTTTTTGTCTCCTTTGATGATCAACACGATAGGGACCACACCTCATTGTAGTGGCGATTACTGTTATCGCTCACGCCGGTGTCGCGCCAATCGGAAGAGCGTCCCCTTGGCGATACTTTCCGGGGAAAGTATCGCACTGCATGCATTCCAGTCCCTGTTTTGCGACGCATTCCCGGGAATGTTGCGCAAAAGTCGCCCGATAGGATAGAAAACGAAAAAAGGCCGGTGTGTGAAGCACCGGCCTTGATTGTGGAGCTAGGGGGATTCGAACCCCCGACCCTCTCCATGCCATGGAGATGCGCTACCAGCTGCGCTATAGCCCCGAGTGAAGCTATCCGATTCATGGGAGTCACAAGACCCGCCACGAACCAGCGGAGAAACCACCATATCACCCGATTTGATGGCTTCGTCGTGGAGCTAGGGGGATTCGAACCCCCGACCCTCTCCATGCCATGGAGATGCGCTACCAGCTGCGCTATAGCCCCGTTTTCAATTGTTGGCCCGTTGTTTGGACCTCGTATACATTACGACGAGATGTCGATTCTGGCAAAAGCCGGCGTGTCGCCAAATGACAAAAGTGTGATTTGGCGACACTTTTTGGCTTGTTTCCGCCATTATTCAGGCATTGAGTCATTCAGTTATTGCTTGAACGGTTCCGAATGCACCGGACCTATTGGATTAGCAGGGGAGTCGGGAACATGATCAGCGTTCGCGTTCCCATTCGTCGGTGTCGGCGATGGCCGGACCGTGATTGTAGTCCAGCAGACGCCAGCGCACAGTGCCATCGGGATTGTCCATCGGCACCAAGCGCACCCAGTGCGCATTGCGCAATGAGACCACCGTGGAGAAGGTCGGATCGATCGCGGAAATGCCCAACAGGGTCTGCAATGTCTGCGCGATCCATGCGCCGTGCGAGAACACGAACAGGTCCGTGTCGTCTCCGGCACGCGTGGACCAGTCCTCAAGAGCCGCCACACCGCGTTTGCCTACGGCTTCCTTGGGTTCGGCACCATACTTCAGTTCACCGCCCCGAGACTCCATCCAAGAACGGAAGTCCTCAGGGTAGCGTTCGGCCAGTTCAGCCACGGCATGGCCATCCCAGTCGCCGAAGCTGCGTTCACGGACGCGATGATCATCGACGGGCTCGATTCCACCCAATACGTCGGCGAAAGCCTGCGCGGTGGCGTGCGCACGCTTCAAATCGGAGCAGACAATGAACCGGTGGTTGATTTCCGGCCGACGATCGACGTACAGGCTTTTCAAGGCCGCGGCGGTCTGCTTGACCTGCCATTCACCCACGGCGTCCAGCGGAATGTCGACCTGGCCTTGGAGCTTGTGAGCGGCGTTATAGGAAGTGCGTCCATGACGGATAAGGAAAATGGAACGAACATGATTGGCCATAGTGACGATCCTTTCGATTCCAGTGAGGAAACAGGGAAAAGGGAGGGCTGCCTGATGCCGTCAATGACGTTCGGCAACAGGCAGCCCGACACACGAATATCAGCGAGTATCAGCGAATATCAGCGTTATGTGATTCGCACGTTACGCGGTGGTGACGGCAGCAGCGTCCGCATGCTCCGCCGTTTCCGGGTGTGCGAGTTCAAGATCGATGGCCGGGCAGTCGCGCCAGAGTCGTTCGAGCCCGTAGAATTCGCGCGATTCCTCGTGCATGACATGAATCACGAAATCACCGTAGTCAAGCAGCACCCACTGGCCCTCGGTCAGGCCCTCGCGAGAGCGCGGCTGACGGCCGGAGCACTTAAGGAACAGGTCCTTTTCGATTTCCTCGGCCACGGCCAGTACCTGACGCTCGTTGGAGGCGCCGGCGATCATCATGATGTCGGTGATGCCGAGCAGGTCGGCTACGTCGAAGGCCACGATGTCGGTGGCCTTGATACGGTCTGCGGCCTCGGCGGCCACGCGGACGGCGTTGATGGAATCCTGAAGTGCGGGCATGGTTCAGCGCTCCCAGGCGGGCTTCCAGCCCTCGACGTTGTGCTGCGTGTTCTCGGAGTAGACCATCGTGTCGCTCGGCACGGCGTGGCGCACCACGGAGCCGGCGCCGGTGGTCACGTTGTCGCCGACCTCGACCGGGGCCACGAACAGGTTGCCGGCGCCCACATGGCAGCCGGAGCCGATGGTGGTGCGATTCTTGTGCACACCGTCATAGTTGGCGGTGATGGTGCCGCCGCCGATGTTGGTGTGGTCGCCGAGCTGGGCGTCGCCCACGTAGCTCAGGTGCGGCACCTTGGTGCCGTTGCCGATGTGCGCCTTCTTCATTTCGACGAACGCGCCGGCCTTGGCATCCTCGCCGAACTCGTTGCCCGGGCGCAGGTAGGTCCACGGGCCGATGTTCGTGCGTGCGCCGATGTGCGATTCCTGCACGCGGGAACGCTCGACCACGGCACCTTCGTCCACGGTTGCGTCAATGAGGGTGGTGTACGGGCCGACGATGGCGTCCTCGCCGACCACCGTGTGGCCTTGCAGGAAGGAACCGGGCAGGATGGTGGCGTCGCGGCCGATCTGGACATCGTCCTCGATCCAAGTGGTTTCCGGGTCAAGAATGGTCACGCCGTCGCGCATCCAGCGCTCGCAGACGCGGCGGTTGTAGGTCTTGGACAGCGCGGCCAGCTGCACGCGGTCGTTCACGCCTTCGACGGTGAGCGGATCCGGAGCGGCGAACGCGCCGACCTTGCCAGCGGCCTTGGCGGTTTCCAGCGCGTCGGTCAGATAGAACTCACCCTGCGCGTTGTTCGACTTCAGTCCGGCGATTGCCTCGGTAAGCACGGAAGCCTCGAACACGTAGACCGAGGTGTTCACTTCCTGCACGGCAAGTTCGCTGCGGTTGGCGTCCTTCTGCTCGACGATGCGCAGCACGTTGCCTTCGCGATCGCGGATGATGCGGCCGTAGCCGGTCGGGTCATCGAGGATGGTGGTGAGCACGGTGGCGCCGTTGCCGGAGGCGGTGTGGAATTCGACCAGGCGGTGCAGCGTCTCGCTGTCGAGCAGCGGCATGTCGGAGGCGGCGATCAGCACCGGGCCATCGACCTTGCCAGCCTCGGTGAGCTGTGCCATTGCGCACTGCACGGCGCGACCGGTACCGGGAATGTCGTCTTGGTTCACGATGGTGGCCTGCTCGTCATAGGAGCGGGCGGCTTCGGCGACGCGCTCGGCCTGGAAGTGCACGACCACGGCCAGCGTGTCGGGGTTCAGGGCGGTCACCGAATCCATGACCCTGTTCAGGAAGGTCTTGCCTGCAAAAGTATGCAGCACCTTCGGCTTGTTGGAACGCATGCGGGTACCCTCGCCGGCGGCGAGGACGATGGCTGCGGATAATGCCATAACTGACGTATTCCCTTCGATCGGAATGTCTATTGAGGGCGGAAACACCTCAAAACAATAGACGGCCGCCCGGATGTCGAGCGGCCGTCAGCCGTTCCCCCACCTGGACTCGAACCAAGACAAAGGGTTCCAAAGACCCGTGTGCTGCCATTACACCATGGGGGAGTCGTGGGCTTTCGGCCCACAAGTGTTCATTTATACCATACTGTCGGTATTTACCGAAAGACTACGCCATGTCGCGTCTCGCATCGTGTGCTTTCCTTGAACAAACACGCACGTGATCAGGCGAACAGGAAGCCTTGACCGTGGTGCTCGGGGTAGGTGTCGAACAGTTCGGCGACCGAGCCGTCCTCAAATACGGCGCGGATGGCGCTGGCCAGCAGCGGGGCGATCGACAGGACGGTCAAGCCATCCCAGCGCTTTTCCTCGGGAATCGGCACGGTGTCGGTCAGCACGACCTCGCGCGCACCGCAGTTCTTGAGCCGCTCGATGGCCGGGCCGGAGAGCACGCCATGCGTGGCGACCACGGTCACCGACTTGGCTCCCGCGTCCTGCAGCACGTGGCATGCGCCCGCGATGGTACCGGCGGTGTCGATCAGGTCATCGACAAGCACGCAGTCCTTGCCGGCGACGTCGCCGACCACACGGTTGGCGACCGCCTGGTTCGGGCGGGTGATGTCGCGAGTCTTGTGCACGAAAGCGAGCGGACCGCCGCCGAGACGCTGCGCCCACTGCTCGGCCACGCGAATGCGGCCGGCGTCGGGGGAGACGACAGCGACGTTGTCGAGATGGCCTTGGAAACGATCACGGATGTAGTCGACCAGCACCGGCATGGCCACCAGATGATCGACCGGGCCGTCGAAGAAGCCTTGGGACTGCGCGGCATGCAGATCGACCGACATGATGCGGTCGGCACCGGCGGTCTTCAGCAGGTCGAACACCAGACGGCAGGAGATGGGCTCGCGGCCGCGGTGCTTCTTGTCCTGACGGGAGTAGCCGAGCAACGGGCAGACCGCAGTAATGGAACGGGCCGAGGCGCGCTTCAATGCGTCGATCATGATGAGCTGCTCCATGATCGCCTTGTTGATGGGTTTGTAGTGGCTTTGCAGCACGAACACATCGGCGCCACGCACCGATTCGGTGTAGCGCACGTACATCTCGCCGTTGGCGAAATCGTATGCGGTGGTTTCAAGGACGTCGATGCCGAGCTGCTCGGCGACATCCTCAGCCAACTTCGGATGAATCCTTCCCGTAACGAGAATAAGATTCTTATCGGGCTTCCCTTCAAGGATTGCGCTCACCATGTCTCCCAACGTGTGGTCTCGTTGATGCAGTCTTCAGCATAGCCGTTCTTCACGACCGGTTGGACAACTCAGCGTTGCCTGCCGTTCACCTGCCGCTTGCGATCCATTGTTCGATGGCCTGTTTGACCGCCTTTGCATAGATATCGCTATCCATGCTCGGGTGGATGCCGTCGGAGCCGAGCACCTGCGCGTTCGCGTTGGCTGTGGCATTCCAATCCACCAGCACCACATTGTCCGGATGTGCGGCCGCATAGTCGGCAAGCACCTGGTTGGTAGGTGGAATCCACGTACGGTCTCCGTGGGCATTGACCAGTACCAGCACGCGGTCGGGGCCGATCATATTACGAATCTGGTCCAGCTGATCAGGGGTGATTGCCGAATTGGTGCCAAGGCCGATCAGCACCCATTGCCGCAGACTGCCGGCGGACAGATCATTGCCGATGAGTTCGGGGGCGACCATGATGGAGCGGGAAACGCTCGCGTCGGTCTGAATGCCGGGGAAGACTTCCGAAAGGCCCTGTGATGAGACCAGCATCACCGAATCGCCTATGGCGGTAATCTGATCGCCGGTGGGCATCTCATGCTTGGGCTTGGGCGGTGCCGGCACGGCATGTCGCAGTAGCACGTGTTCGGTTTTCTGTATGCGTTCCAGTTGTGCGGCCTGTTGCTCCAGCTGGATCTGCATGGCGGTTTTCGCAGGTGCATGAGTAATGCCCTGCGCGCAGCCGGCCAACGACAGCGCCAGGATAACGTCAACGGCAATAACCCGGGCCGCATGATTCTTCTTGTTCGTGCGAAGGGGCACCACGACGGATATCACCGAGTGCATTGCCGCCGGTTTCTCCACCATCAGCCAGGAAATCATCACCGCAATGGCGGTGAGCAACGCGGTCATGATGAGAGGCCAAGGCCCTACTGTCTTGAAGATCTTCGGGGCAAGGGCGCTGGAAAGAATCCACAACGGCCAGTGCCACAGGTAAATGCCGTACGAATACTTGCCGAGGGCGGCCAATGGCTTGAACACCATGAGGCTTTGCATCCAGGAATCGTCGGAGATGGTACCGGCAATCAGCAGCACGGACAACAGGCTGGACAATATGATGCCGCCGCGGAAGGCGAATGCATCCTGTTTGCCGATAACCGTCATGGTGACCAAGGCAATCAGGCTGAGGAATGCCAATACCGGTGCCGTCGCATTCCAGATGCGATGCTTTACAGGAATCTGAGGTAACGGAGCCCGGTACGTGGCGGCCGAAGCGCTCGATCTAATGGTGCGGGGCATCGGCACAGCTCCCTGACGAGCGTGGCCCAACTGAGGAGCGGTGACCCACCAGGCGAGAGCCACACCCAGCATCAGGCCCATGCTGTGGGTATCAGTACCGAAGTAGACGCGGGTGGGGTCGCCCTTGGGCACGTACATCACCCACATGGCGATACTGCTGAACGCCGCGAGTCCCAGTGGGATGAGTGAGGGCAGTTTCGTCTGGCGGAGCTTCCACATCAGCCAGACGATGAACGGCACGATGACGTAGAACTGCATGAGCACGCCAATGAACCACAGATGGCGAAACACCTGCGGGTTCATTTGGTCGAAATAGCTTTGGCCTCCGGCAATGGCGTACCAGTTGTAGCAGCCCAGCAGCACGGTGATGACTTGGTCGCGGATGGAAACCAGCATATCGTGATCGAACAGCCAGCCGGCGCTGACGATGATCGGGATCAGCAGGAGCAACGCGGGGTAGAGGCGCACCGCCCGCTTGGGGATGAATCGCACGAGGTTGAGCGTTCCGGTCGTGTTCAGGGACCGTATGAGGCTTGTGGCGGTCAGGAATCCCGAGACGGTGAAGAACACGTCGACTCCGTAGAATCCGCCCGGCAGACGCTGCTGCATGCAGTGATAGAGCACGATGGCCAGCAGCGCCAATCCTTTGATGCCGTCCAAACCCACGAAACGTTTCACGGGACTTCCCTTTCTGACTGCGGCTCCGACGGCGTTCCGCCGCGTGTGGCAAACGTAACGCAAATCCGGGATTGAATCATATCACTCCTGTCATACGCGGCATATTCCCCGTATTCCACGCCCTGGCGGCGCGCACCGTGCCGACGTGCCGCAGCCGGGCCGCCGCGGCACATCACTCGCGATGCGGGTCAGGGCCGTACCGGCCCGCTCCCGCGTGATGCCGTCAGGCAGAGACCACGCTCCTATATATGACGCTATATATAGCGCCCGGTAATGCTTTCATCTGTGTGTCTGATCTCGTCCGGCGTCCCGCAGGCGACGACCCTGCCGCCTTCCTTTCCGCCGCCCGGTCCCATATCGATGATGTAATCGGCGTTGTCCACCACATCAAGGTCATGTTCGATGACCACCACGGTGGCGCCGTGATCGATCAGCGTCTGGAAAACAAGCAGCAGCGTCCTCACATCCTGCGGATGCAAGCCGATGGTCGGTTCATCGAAAACGAACACCGAGTCTCTCTGGCCCTTTCCCATCTCGCTGGCAAGCTTCAGCCGCTGCGCTTCGCCGCCGGAAAGTCCGGGCGTTTCCTCGCCGAGGGTCAGATAGCCGAGTCCCAGGTCGTGCAGCACCTGCAGTCGTTGCCGGGGGAGTTCCAGTCCGTCGAGGGCGTTCAGCGCCTGATCCACGCTCATGTTCATGAGCTCCGGCAGACTGTATGCATTGCCGTCCTTCGCTTTCCTGCGGATGTCGAAAGCATCCGCGCCGTACCGGGAACCCCGGCAGTCCGGGCAGGGAATCTTCTCATCGGGCAGGAACTGGACGTCCAGCGAGATCTCCCCTGTTTCGTCACAGGCCGGGCAGCGGAGTCTTCCCGTATTGTATGAGAAATCTCCGGCTTTGAGGGAACGGTCCTTCGCGTCCTGTGTCTTTGCGTATGCCTTTCTGAGCTCGTCGTGGACATTCGCGTACGTCACCACGGTCAGCCTCCCCATCGGTATCCGCACGTCCAGAGGATGCACCGTGTGGATCATCCCCGTTTCCAGATGTATGGCGCCCTTGTCGAACATGCGATCCGCCTGCGTGACCGGACGGATTCTTGCTTCATACCGGTCGGAAAGATACGGCCCGATGACGGACCGTGGATTCTTCGCGATGTTTGCGATCCTTCCCTCGGCAATCACCGTCCCGCCGTCCGCTCCGGCTCCTTGCCCCATCTCGATCATCCAGTCGGCATGCTTCAAAACCCGTGTGTCATGATCGACGATGATGACGGAATTCCCATCCATCCGCAGATCGTCCATCACGCCGGTCAGCCCCTTGAGATTATGGGGTGCAAGCCGATCGACGGCTCATCGAGAACATACAGCACGCCGGTCGTCCGGTTGCGAACCGCCCTTGCGAGCTGCACCCGCTGACGTTCACCTGTGGAAAGCGTTGAAGCCGCCCGATCAAGCGACAGGTATCCAAGGCCGAGATCCAACAGCCGTTCGGAAACGTCCATGAACGATTCGCAGATGCTCTGCGCCATGGGGCGCATCTCTTTCGGAAGCGATGCCGGCACGCCCTGCACCCAGGGGATCAGTTCCGAAAGCGTCATTGCCGTTGCCCGGTCCAGACCGATTCCCCGCAGTCTCGGCGCGCGGGCGGCCTCCGAGAGCCTTCTCCCATGGCAGTCCGGGCAAACGCCCTCCTTGAGATATTTCTCGAGTCTCTTCATTCCCTTCTCGTCCTTGACCTTGGCAAGGGAGTTCTTGACGGAATTGACCGCGCTGTAATAGTTGAAATCCATTTCCGACGGTTCCAGCGTGCGCGGATTGACGTAGTGGACGTGATGTTTTTTCAACTCGCCGTGGTAGACGGTCTCCTTCTCCCTCGGCGAGAGGTCGCGGAACGGCACATCGGTTCGCACGCCCATCGTCCGCACGATGTCCTTCATGAGCGACCACATGAGCGTCCCCCAGACGACGACCGCGCCCCGCACCTCGATGTGTCTTGGCGGCATCTTCCCCTGTCTGACTTCACTGGACATGACGATGGCCTCTTCGCCTTTCCGGGTCTCTTCCGTGCCTGATGGTTGTTTCTGTTCTGCGTGGCCACATCATAGTGTGTTTCGCCCCTATATCAAGTGCGCATTCTCCCAGCGTAGCAACATACATGATAGCGTTTCGGAATCCGCCGGCAAGGTCATGGGCTTTCGGCCGCGATCCGCGATCGTCGACTGGTGGCATAATGCTCTTGGATTGCAAATGAGGAAAGGCGGGGGCGATGGGTTTTTTCGATAAGAGCTTCGACCCAATTAAAGAAGCACAGAAGGCTGCGGCCGCTGCAGGAAAAGGGATCGCAAGTGCTGCCGAACAGGCATCGAATGCTGCTCAAAGCGCCGCCAATCAGACGGGACGGGCCATCGAGAACATTGCAGGCAAAGTAGGGGAAATCGCCGATGGGGTCAAGCAAGGCGTCGAGAATGCCAGAGCGAAAGAACCGGATGAGTACGAGCTCGCCGTCATCGACTACGACCAAACCTATACCGATCTGGAATCGGGAGGAATCGAGCTCTACCAGTCTAGGCTGAGGAGCATCGACCTGCTGGACCTCGTTACCGACTTGGTGAACTCGATCGCGAACACGCCGAAGTCGTTCGTGGAGGATATCGAGGAGGTGTCCCACAAGAAGCGAAGCTTCAAAGAGTCGGAAGCCTTCGCCCGCGAAGAGCTGGACTCGGCACGGAAATCGGCGGCCGGTGCCGGTGTCGGCGTCGCGGCGGGCATGGCCGTTGCCAGTATCGCCCCATCCGCCGCCATGTGGGTTGCCACGACTTTCGGCACCGCCTCCACTGGCGCCGCGATTTCCACGCTGTCAGGCGCTGCCGCGACGAATGCGGCAATGGCCTGGCTCGGCGGGGGTGCATTGGCTGCCGGAGGCGGCGGAATGGCCGCCGGCAACGCTTTCCTGGCAATGGCCGGCCCCATCGGATGGGGCGTCGCAGGCGCCACGCTGCTGACCTCCATCGTCCTCTTCGTGAAAAAACAGCACGAGATCGTCAGGGAAAAGCACGAGGAACTCTTGTCGGTAAAGCGAAACACCGAGGCCATTAAGGAGACGTCCGCGGCGATCGGGGCGCTTAAGACAAAGACCGATGCCCTTCGAGAAGAGCTGTCCGGGTCTTTCATGTCCTCATGCCATCTACACGGTGCCGATTACCTTTCCATTTCCGACGACGAGAAACTGGCTCTAGGTTCTTTGGTAAACAGCGCGAAGTCCCTCGGCGTCCTCATCGTCGAGAGGGTGATCAGCAAGGACGGTAAATAGCCGTGAAGGCAGAGAAGATAGTCAAGAGCTCCCAGGAGCAGGCCGTCGCCGCATGGGTCGGCCTGATCAACCAGATGAGAATCAACGACCTTATCGAGAATCTCAACCGCCAAGATCAGAACCTCGATTCCGCAATGGAGTCCATGAACTGGGCGCTCGGGAAAATCGAGGACCTCGTCGTTGCGAACAGGGGCGGCAGCAAGGGCGTCCATGGCTTCATCGCCGAAGTGGCCGAATGCGGATTGGAAAATGCGCAGAACCTCGTCCATGGCGATAAACCGGTAATGGAATGGGTGAACGACAACGGGCCCACCGATCTTTCGCGCAACGGTGTCAAGATACAGGTCAAGTTCGTGAACGCCGGCGGTAAGTTCTCCCTGAACGCAGTGGCTGCCCATTTGAAGAAGTATCCCGATTTCCTGGACAAGGACGGCACCTACCAAATCCCGAAGGACCATCTCGACGCAGTGCGTTCCCTGTACGAGATGCCCGAGAAGGAAGCGGCCAAGCTGGTGTCCTCAGCTGGCGGTCCATCCTACTCAACGTGGAAAAGCATTCATGAATTCTTCGACTCAAGCGGGTTCAGCATCGATGACCTAGAAGCCTCCAAGTTCGAGTACCCAGAGGTCCAAAAGAACGTTATCGCCGACAAGATGGCCGAGGAGAAGAGCAGGCTCGCAGACGAGAGCGAGCGAATAAAGAAGGACATCCACGAAGAGCACAAGCCCACGCCCCAAGAGGGCGCGAAGGCCACAGCAGCTGGTGCCGTTCTGGAAGCGGGAACGGCGTTCGCCATCTCAATGAAGCGTCATCTCGGGAACGGAAAGCGCATCGGCGACTTGACCAAGAATGACTGGGCGGAAATCGCCAAAGATTCCGGCATGGGACTCGTCAAGGGCGGGGTTCGCGGTGGAGCCGTTTATTGGCTGAACAACTACGCGGCCACACCCTCATCTGTCGCAAGTGCGCTAGTCACGGCATCTTTCGGCGTCGCTGACTGTGCTTACAGGTTCCGTAGCGGCAAACTTACGGAGATCGAGTTTATAGAAAGCTCCGAAATCGCATGTCTCGATGCGTCCGTGAGCGCGTTCTCGAGCTTCGTGGGTCAGGCCATCATTCCGGTGCCGATTCTAGGCGCTCTCGTCGGCAACGCCGTAGGTACGACCGTGTACGAATTGGGAAAGGACTTCTATAACAAACGAGAGGCGGAGCTGCTCGCGCACTATGCCCAGGAGCTGAAGGCCCTCGACACAGAGCTCGAAAGCGAATACGCCGCATGCATCAGCGACCTTCGTGAGAATATGAGCGAATACATCAGTCTTCTGGAGAAGGCTTTCTCCCCGAATTCCGCCATGGCTTTTTCCGGCTCCGTTGAGCTGGCGGCAAGCCTTAACGTTCCGGATAGCGACATCCTGCACACGCGCGAAGAAGTCGATGATTTCTTCCTGAATTAGGTTGTGTTTACACTATCTAAGTTTTGCGTGATGGTTGTCGTATGTGTACGCCGAGGTATGACATCACGCTTGACCAGTTCATGAGGGTCGCCCTTGCCCCGCACAGCGACGTAGCTCATGTGGGCGGAACGGTTACGACTCCCGGCTTGCCGGACGGCCTGTAGGGCTCTCTGAACTCCTTCTTGAAATCCTAGCCATTGCGACAGTCTTTCCCGAGCTTGGGTTTCCGCTGATATCCGCTCAAATACAGCAACGGGCGCGGCTTTGGAAGAAACCGCGCCCGCTGACAGGCATTATAATATAGAATCGAACACTTGTTCTATTCCCGCTCTTTCGCGTGCGTTTGCTGTAGCGTCACTCCCACTCGATCGTTGCCGGCGGCTTGCTCGTGCAGTCGAGGACGACGCGGTTGATCTGGCGGCACTCGTTGGTGATGCGCGTGGAGATCGTGGCGAGCACATCGTAGGGGACACGGGACCAGTCGGCGGTCATGGCGTCCTCCGAGCTCACCGGACGCAGCACGATGGGGGAGCCGTAGGTGCGCTCGTCGCCTTGGACGCCCACCGAGTGAACGTCGGCGAGCAGCACGACCGGGCACTGCCAGATGTCACGGTCGAGACCGGCCTTGGAGAGCTCCTCGCGGGCGATGGCGTCGGCCTCGCGCAGCAGGTCGAGGCGCTCCTTGGTGATCTCGCCGATGATGCGGATGCCCAGACCCGGGCCCGGGAAAGGCTGACGCCAGACGATTTCGTCGGGCAGACCGAGCTCGGTGCCGATGGCGCGCACCTCATCCTTGAACAGGGTGCGCAGCGGTTCGATGAGCTGGAACTTGATGTCCTTGGGCAGGCCGCCGACGTTGTGGTGGGACTTGATGTTGGCGGCACCGTCGCCGCCGCCGGATTCGACAACGTCGGGGTAGAGGGTGCCCTGCACGAGGAACTTGACTTCCTTGCCGCGCGCGCCGGCCTCTTCAAGCACTTGGCGCTGGGCCTTCTCGAACGTGCGGATGAACTTCTCACCGATGATCTTGCGCTTGCGCTCCGGCTCGGAGATGCCCTTCAGGGCCTCAAGGAAGTCGTCGGCCGCGTCCACGGTGATGAGCTTGATGCCGGTGGCGGCAACGAAGTCGTGCTTGACCTGCTCGACCTCGCCCTTGCGCAGCAGGCCGTGGTCCACGAACACGCAGGTGAGCTGGTCACCGATGGCCTTGTGCACCAGAGCGGCGGCCACGGCGGAGTCCACGCCGCCGGACAGGCCGCAGATCACCTCGGCGTCGCCGACCTTCTCGCGGATCTTCTTGACTTGATCCTCGATAATCGAGGAGGCGTCCCAGTCGTTGGGCAGCGCGGCGCAACGGTGCAGGAAGTTTTCGATAAGCTTCTGGCCAAGCGGGGAGTGCTTGACTTCCGGGTGCCACTGCACACCGTAGAGCTTGCGGGATTCGTCCGCCATGGCGGCCACGGGCGCGCCTTCGGTGTGGGCCAGCACTTCGAAGCCGGCCGGGGCCTGTTCGACCGCCACACCGTGGCTCATCCACGTGGTCTGCTCGGCGGGGGAGTCGGCGAGGATGCCGTCGGCGTCGTCGATGGTGGCTGAGGTCTTGCCGTATTCGCCGAGAGCGGCCTTATCCACCTTGCCGCCGAGCTCATAGGCCATGACCTGGAAGCCGTAGCAGATACCAAGCACCGGAACACCGGATTCGAATACCTTGGTATCTATGGTCGGCGCGCCGGGCTCGAACACGGAGGCCGGGCCGCCGGACAGAATAATCGCCTTCGGATCCTTGGCCAGGATCTCGTCGACCGGCATGGAATGAGGGACCAGCTCGGAGTACACGCCTGCTTCGCGCACGCGGCGGGCGATGAGCTGGGCGTACTGGGCGCCGAAGTCGACGACAAGCACAGGACCGTTTGCCATTGATATTCCCCTAACGTTCATTGGAATTTTACGTGGGCTGAACACCCCTGATTATCACTGGTCAAGGCGACAAGGCCGACACGCAGGGACTATGTGCGCAAATCGAACAAACTACATGCCTGTAGTCGGACAACACGCCGATTTCGAACATGGGAAATCGAACGTGCGCTGTTCTAGCCAGATGCTAGATTTCCGCATGCTTCCGCCGTTCTGAAAAAGTATGTTGAAAAAACTAATGTTGACATACGGTCAGTTGAACCGCACAAATACTGAAATTTCCGCAACAATTTCGAACACACCCGCAAGAAATCGTTCAAAAGTCGCGTTGTCCTCGTACCATGACGGTTGATTGGGAACGGAAAACCTTGGCACCGCAAGGGTCAGGAACCGTGACCGAACAGAAATAATCAATCGCACGATCACGTGCAGGAGTACAGGAGTACACATGACGAGTCCTGTTATTGGCACCCCTTGGAAGAAGCTCAACGCTCCGGTTTCCGAGGAAGCCCTCGAAGGCGTTGACAAGTACTGGCGCGTTGCCAACTACCTTTCCATCGGCCAGATTTATCTGCGTTCCAACCCGCTGATGAAGGAGCCCTTCACCCGCGAAGATGTGAAGCACCGTCTGGTGGGCCACTGGGGCACTACCCCTGGCCTGAACTTCCTCATCGGCCACATCAACCGTTTCATTGCTGACCACGGCCAGAACACCGTGATCATCATGGGCCCGGGCCACGGTGGCCCGGCCGGTACCTCCCAGTCCTACCTGGACGGCACCTACACCGAGACCTTCCCGAAGATCACCAAGGACGAAGCTGGTCTGCAGAAGTTCTTCCGTCAGTTCTCTTACCCGGGCGGTATTCCGTCCCACTTCGCTCCGGAGACCCCGGGCTCCATCCACGAGGGTGGTGAGCTGGGTTACGCTCTGTCCCACGCTTACGGTGCCATCATGGACAACCCGAGCCTGTTCGTCCCGGCCATCGTCGGCGACGGCGAGGCCGAGACCGGCCCGCTGGCTACCGGTTGGCAGTCCAACAAGCTCGTGAACCCGCGCACCGACGGTATCGTGCTGCCGATCCTGCACCTCAACGGCTACAAGATCGCCAACCCGACCATCCTGTCCCGCATCTCCGACGAAGAGCTCCACGAGTTCTTCCACGGCATGGGTTACGAGCCCTACGAGTTCGTCGCTGGCTTCGATGATGAGGACCACATGTCCATCCACCGTCGCTTCGCCGAGCTGTGGGAGACCATCTGGGACGAGATCTGCGACATCAAGGCCGCCGCTCAGACCGACAACGTGCACCGTCCGTTCTACCCGATGCTGATCTTCCGCACCCCGAAGGGCTGGACCTGCCCGAAGTACATCGACGGCAAGAAGACCGAGGGCTCCTGGCGCGCTCACCAGGTGCCGCTGGCTTCCGCCCGCGACACCGAGGCCCACTTCGAGGTTCTCAAGAACTGGCTCGAGTCCTACAAGCCGGAAGAGCTGTTCGACGCCAACGGCGCTGTCAAGGACGACGTCCTTGCCTTCATGCCGAAGGGCGAGCTGCGTATCGGTGCCAACCCGAACGCCAACGGTGGTGTGATCCGCGACGACCTGAAGCTGCCGAACCTTGAAGACTACGAGGTCAAGGAAGTGGCTGAGTACGGCCACGGCTGGGGCCAGCTCGAGGCCACCCGTACTCTGGGTGTCTACACTCGCGACATCATCAAGAACAACCCGCGCGACTTCCGCATCTTCGGACCGGATGAGACCGCTTCCAACCGTCTGCAGGCTTCCTACGAAGTCACCAACAAGCAGTGGGATGCCGGCTACATCTCCGACGAGGTCGACGAGCACATGCACGTCTCCGGCCAGGTCGTTGAGCAGCTGTCCGAGCACCAGATGGAAGGCTTCCTCGAGGGCTACCTGCTGACCGGTCGTCACGGCATCTGGAGCTCCTACGAGTCCTTCGTCCACGTGATCGACTCCATGCTGAACCAGCACGCCAAGTGGCTTGAGGCTACCGTCCGCGAGATTCCGTGGCGCAAGCCGATCGCCTCCATGAACCTGCTGGTCTCCTCCCACGTTTGGCGTCAGGACCACAACGGCTTCTCCCACCAGGACCCGGGTGTCACCTCCGTCCTGCTGAACAAGTGCTTCCACAATGACCACGTCATCGGCATCTACTTCGCCACCGATGCGAACATGCTGCTGGCCATCGCCGAGAAGTGCTACAAGTCCACCAACAAGATCAACGCCATCATCGCTGGTAAGCAGCCTGCTGCCACCTGGCTGACCCTGGACGAGGCTCGTGCCGAGCTCGAGAAGGGTGCCGCCGCTTGGGATTGGGCTTCCACCGCCAAGAACAACGATGAGGCCGAGGTCGTGCTTGCCGCCGCCGGCGATGTTCCGACTCAGGAGATCATGGCTGCTTCCGACAAGCTGAAGGAACTGGGCGTCAAGTTCAAGGTTGTGAACGTTGTCGACCTGCTCTCCCTGCAGTCCGCCAAGGAGAACGACGAGGCTCTGACCGACGAGGAGTTCGCCGACATCTTCACCGCCGACAAGCCGGTGCTGTTCGCGTACCACTCCTACGCTCACGACGTGCGCGGCCTGATCTACGACCGTCCGAACCACGACAACTTCAACGTCCACGGCTACGAGGAGGAGGGCTCCACCACCACCCCGTACGACATGGTTCGTGTCAACCGCATCGACCGCTACGAGCTGACCGCTGAGGCCCTGCGCATGATCGACGCCGACAAGTACGCCGACAAGATCGACGAGCTCGAGAAGTTCCGTGATGAGGCCTTCCAGTTCGCCGTCGACAAGGGCTACGACCACCCGGACTACACCGACTGGGTGTACTCCGGCGTGAACACCGACAAGAAGGGTGCCGTCACCGCTACCGCCGCTACCGCTGGCGACAACGAGTGATAACACCTCCACGGTGTTGTTAGTTCGCTAACGCCAAAGGGCTCGGGATTCGTCCCGAGCCCTTTGCTTATTCATAAGCCCCCTCTGACGAGGAGGCTGTCATGCGAAGCATGACTGGGGGAGAGAAAAGCGGAAGCGAAGGCGAGAGCCAAGACTGAAAACAGCCCATAAATTCCCCACCCCAACTAATCCTTAAGGATGGCAACTCCCCATCAATTCAATCCTGCGCATGATGGAAACCACGCCATTCCTCCATAGGCTTGGAACCAGTATCCGGGCACGAGGCTCGGAGCCAGCCATGGGGGAGAGCACATGCAGAAGGATCAGCAGCAGACCGCAATCATACAACCGTTGGACGCTACCGACACCGTGGAATCAAGTGTCGACGCCCTTGCCCAAGGCGAGGCGGAGAACGCGGAAGTCGCCGAATTCAACCGATTAATGCGCGAACGTGAGACGCGCAAGAAAAGCGCGTGGTGCATCGCATCATCGCCGTCGCCGTCGTGGCGGTACTGATTATCGGCTTTATGGTGGTGCACGCGATTATTACCCCGTCAGATGGGGGCGTGTCTCCGGTATCCACGGCAACGGTGGAACGTGGCCATTTCGTCGACCAAGTCAGCTCCACCGGTTCCATAGAACCCATCAACTCCACCGTCGTCGCCCCGCAGATCGACGGCACCATCGGCGAAGTCAAGGTGCAGGAAGGCGCAACCGTCAACGCCGGCGACGTACTGTTTACCATCAACAACGACAAGCTCGATAGCGACGTGAATCAGGCCGATCTGGCTCTGCGAGCAGCGAACTCAAACCTTAATGCCGCCCAGCAGCAGGTGAACCAAATCAATGCGACCATAGGTCAGGCACGTAATCAGGATGGTGAGGAAGGCCAAGCCGCTGCCGATGATGCGGCCGGACAGCTGCCCGCTGCACAAAGCGGCGTGGAGAGCGCGCAGGTCGCCGTTCAGCAAGCACAAGCCACCTATGACGAGGCGGTCGCCCAAGCCAACAAGCGTACGGTCACTGCTCCGGTCTCGGGCACGGTGCTGACCATGAGCGCGGTGCCCGGTGCCGCCATCGGAGCTTCCTCCGATGGCTCATCCACTTCCGCCGGCGCAGACGGTAAACCATTGTGTCAGATCGCCGACCTGAGTCAGATGAAGGTCAATGTCAACATCAATGAGCTGGATATCACTAAAGTGGCCAAGGACCAGAGCGCCAAAGTCACGTTCTCCGCGGTGCCGGGACTGACGCTCGATGCCAAGGTGGATACCATCGCCAGCACCACGTCGCAGTTGGCTGATTCCTCGGCAGGCGGGCAGAGTGGCAACGGCGGCGTGGGATACGCCGTGCGTCTCATCATTCCCGCCCCTGATCCGAAACTGAAGCCGGGCATGACGGCCAGTGTGAAAATCACCATGCAGAGCATTGACAACGCTTTGATGGTGCCGCTCGCCGCCATCGTGGATGAGGGTAAGGAGAGCAGCGCGGTCATGCTCGAGACCAACGCCGAAACCCATGAGTTCAAGCGGGTGCGAGTACTTCTCGCCGACGAACTATGGTGCCGCCTCGTCAATCGCCGCGCCCGGTACCACCGACAAGGTGTCGGCGAGCATCACCGGTGTCGACGAGCATTTCTTCGATGTATCCGGAGTGACGATTGGTCGTGGACGGGCCTTCACATCGAGTGAAGCAACGAGTGGTGCAATGGTGGTGATTCTCGACGGGCAGGGCGTGCAGAAGCTGTTCGGCAGCGCGGACATTGACGCCATCGGCAGAACCGTCACGCTTGACGGCAATGAAGCAACCGTTGTGGGTGTGGTCGAGTCGTCTGGATTGATGGGCGGCATGGGCGGCGACAGCGTGAATATCTATATGCCTGCCACCACTGTGGCGCTGCGGTTTGCGTCCTCGAACATGGGATACATGCAGATCTACGGACTGGCCAAGGACGGGGTTGATATCGACCAGCTCACGGAACAGACGAAGACCGTTGTCGCTCGCATCATGCGTATCCCAACCGAACAGATCGACCAGAATCTGTCGGTCGTAAGCGCCCAATCCTCCATCGACCAGCTTTCCAGCTTCATGAGCGCATTCCAGGTGCTGGCGGGTTCGGTGGCCGGGGTCTCGTTGCTGGTGGGCGGCATCGGCATTATGAACATGATGCTCACCAACGTTACCGAACGCATCCGCGAAATTGGCCTGCGCCGGGCATTGGGTGCCACTCGGCGTGACGTGACCGCGCAGTTCCTCGCCGAATCCATTGCAATCACAGTGCTTGGAGGTCTTATCGGCACGTTGATCGGCTACTTGCTGTCGTTGGGCGCCGCTGGATTGGTGTCCGGCATCGCCGGTGGCATGAGTATCGCGCCAGCAGTTTCCGTGCAGTCCATCGGACTGGCAGTGGGCATCTGCATCGCTGTCGGCGTGATTTTCGGCTACTATCCAGCTAGGCGCGCGGCAAAGCTCGACCCGGTCGAGGCGCTACGGCATCAATAATCGCGTAGCACCCCGAAATGCAGTAGGGCATTGCGCACACCGTCGTGGTCCACGTCGTCGGTGATGTAATCGGCGGCGGCCTTTGGCTCGGCGGTCGCATTGCCCATCGCGACCCCGATGCCGGCGTAGGCGAGCATATCCGTGTCATTGCCGCCATCGCCGAAGGCCATGGTCTGCCCGCGCGTGATGCCGTAATGCGCCATGAACCGCTGGATGCCGCGCGGCTTGCCGCCATCGGCCGGAATCAGATCCGTGAAATCCGGATGCCAACGCACCCCGCGCACATTGCTGCACAGTCCCACCAGTTCGGCCTCCAACTCGGGTCCGACAAAGGGACTGATCTGGAAAGTCTCATGATCCAGCGCGCGGGTGCGCGGGTCCTCAAAATACCGGGTCGGTGCGGTTTTGCCCAGTTTGCTCCACGTGGCGCGAAGCAGATCATTGGACTGGTTGAAGTACACGTAATCCTTCTCGCCGAAATTGCACACCACATCGGGGTGACGGTCCAGCCAGTCGAGAATCACCTCAATATCAGCAGTATCCAAGGCCTGCGAGGCAAAGAAGCCGGTGTCATCAAAGCAATACTGTGCCCATTGAACGCCACCACGCCATCGAACGTCACCGGCATGGTATCCAGCACCACGTGCATCTGTGAAGGCGCGCGGCCCGTGCAAATCAGCACCTTGACGCCTGCGGCCTGCAGCCGGTGAATCGCCTCGATTGTGGAATCCGGCACCGTATGGGTCGTGAAACTGGTGAGCGTGCCATCGATATCGAAGAATACGGCTCGGATATCGGCATTGGCAGTATCGGTAGTCATAGCTTCCATTGTCAAAGCCCCTCTCGACGTGCTTTCCGGCGTGTTCGGCACGCCTATAGCGGGTTATCAAACGCACGAATCCCGGCCATTGCATGCGCGCCATAAAAGACACCTATACGGCAATCGGCCATTTTCCGTCACTTTCGCGGTTCAAGCGCGTTATGGTGTTACCCGACATCAATTTTGGAGAGAGGAAATCCAATGACAGCAGCAACCCAGTCGGCAACTCCGGCCGCTCCTAACAATAACGAGCCGGTGCGTGTGAACCACACCGTCCGCAACGTCATCATCACCATCGTGGTCGTGGCGATTATCGCCGTGGCCGCGTTCTTCGGCTACCGCGCGTTTGCCGGTGCCAACGAGTCGTCCGCCAAGGGCAGCAAGGGCAACCCGGTCAAGATCGGCGTGGTCGGCGCTACCAACCCCGAATGGGTCAAGTTCAAGCAGGACGCCGAGAAGGCCGGCATCTACGTCGACATCGTCGACTTCCAGGACTACACCTCCGAAAACCCGGCCCTTGACTCCGGCGAGCTGGACCTCAACGAATTCCAGCACCTGCTCTACTTGGCCAACTACAACGTGAGCAACAAGAAGGACCTGCAGCCCATCGGCGGCACCGCCATCTACCCGCTCGGCGTGTACTCCACCAAGGTCAAGGACATCAAGGACCTGAAGCAGGGCGACACCGTCACCATTCCGAACGACGAAACCAACCAGGCCCGCGCTATCGGCGTGCTCAAGGCCGCCGGTCTCGTGACGCTCAAGGGCGACTGGACCGCCTTCTCCACTCCGGCCGACATCGACGAAGCCAAGAGCAAGGTCAAGGTCACCCCGCTCAAGGCCGAACAGGTGGCCACCACCCTGAAGGACCCGACCATCGCCGCTGGTGTGATCAACAACGACTACGTGGCCGACGCCGGTCTCAACCCGAAGGACGCCATCTACCAGGATGACGCCGAATCCGAAGAAGCTCGCCCCTACATCAACGTGTGGGTGGCCCGCAAGGCGGACATGAACAACGAGACCTACAAGAAGCTCGTTTCCATCTACCAGCAGAAGGATGTGCTCGACGCCCTGCAGGAGAACTCCGGCGGTACCGCGGTGTTCGCCGACAAGTTCAGCGCCAGCGAGCTGCAAGGCTTCCTGTCCGACATTGAGAAGGACGCCAAAGCCCAGCAGTGAGCCGTGGCTGATACGAGTGCACGACTAACCTGTCCATAGCCATTACCACCAAGCGGAGCGAGTACCCGAGCCAACAATCGGGATTCGCTCCGCTTCCGTGACCGGACATCAACAACCAGCATCAGGGAGCACTATGAGCGACCCCATCATCACCTTCGACCATGTCGTGAAGGAATTCAAAACACGCGGACGCGGCGCGAACATCGCACGAGCCGTGGATGACGTCAGCCTGACCATCGATCGCGGCGACATCTTCGGCATCATCGGCTATTCCGGTGCAGGCAAATCCACACTGGTCCGGCTTATCAACGCGCTCGAACGACCCACCTCCGGCACCGTGACCGTGCTCGGCACCGATATCACCTCTTTGAGTGAGACCAAGCTGCGGCCCATCCGCCAGAAAATCGGCATGATTTTCCAGCAGTTCAACCTGTTCTCCACCAAAACCGTGGCGCAGAACATCGCCTACCCGCTGCAACTCGATCACTGGCGCAAGGACTATCAGGATCGTCGCGTCAACGAACTTCTCGAATTCGTGGGCCTTAGTGAGCACGCAAACAAATACCCCTCGCAGCTGTCCGGCGGCCAGAAGCAGCGCGTCGGCATCGCCCGCGCACTGGCCACTAATCCGGAGATTCTGCTCGCCGACGAAGCCACCAGCGCGCTCGACCCGGAAACCACCACCGAAGTGCTGGCCTTGCTCAAGCGTGTGAACGAGGAATTCGGCATCACCATTGTGCTTATCACCCATCAGATGAACGTGGTCCAGCAGATTGCCGGCCGCGTGGCCGTAATGAGCGCCGGACGCGTGGTCGAATCCGGCGACGTATACGACGTGTTCGCCGCGCCCCAGCAGCCGGTGACCAAGCGATTCATCGCCACCGCCCTGTCCGGCCTGCCCGAGGAAGACCGGGTCGAGCGATTGCACCACGAATGGTCGGGCCGCATCGTCACCGTGCTCATCCGCCAAAAGGACGTTTCCGGCAGCCATGGCCACGAACTCAAGGCATCCGGACAGAACATCTCCGAACTCATCGCCAAATACGGCGTCGAATCCAGCCTGCTCTACGGCGGCATCGACACGGTCAAGGGGACCGCCATCGGTGCCATCACCTACGAATTCAACGGGCCCGGCTGGCACGTGGACGAATTCCTGCGCGAGCTCGCCGCCAATAGCGACGTCATTGACTTCGGCACCGCCGCAAAGCCCGTGGCTTACGCCGACGCAGTTGCCGGACATGCCTCCTACGCCGAAGACCGCGCCCATGACCCACTGGCGGCCGATACTGCCACCGCGCCCGCTGTATCCGCCGCCGCACATGAAGGAGACAACGCATGATCATCCTCGCCAACTCGCGTAGCGACTGGAACGTGCTGCGCCCACTATTGTTCGAATCCATCGGCCAGACCCTGACCATGGTGCTCGTCACCCTTGTCATCGGCGGATTCCTCGGCCTGATCCTCGGCGTGGTGCTCTATGGCACCCGCCCCGGCAACCTGTTCGAGAACGCGGTCGTCTACCGCATCCTTGACATCATCGTCAACATCGTGCGCCCGATTCCGTTCATCATTTTCCTGGCAGCCATGCAGCCGCTCACCATCGTCGTGGTCGGCACGTCCATCGGCACCGTGGCCGCCATCTTCCCGATGGTGGTCATGTGCACCTTCGCCACTTCTCGTCTGGTCGAACAGAATCTCGTGCCGGTCGACCCGGGAGTAATCGAGGCCGCGCGTTCGATGGGTGCCGGCAAGCTCACCATCATCCGCACCGTACTCATCCCCGAAGCCCTGGCACCGCTGATCCTGGCCTACGCCTTCCTGTTCATCGGCGTGCTTGACATGTCTGCCATGGCCGGCTACATCGGCGGTGGCGGTCTCGGTAACTTCGCCATCGCCTACGGCTACCAGAAGTTCGACCAGACCGTCACCTGGACGGCCGTGATCATCATGATCGTACTGGTCCAGGTGGTGCAGGGCATCGCCAACGCCATCGCCAAACGACTGCTCAAACGCCAGCAATAACAAGGCATACTGACCCCATAGATCGCGGCCCTCGCCAATATGAAGCGAGGGCCGCAATATATTCTTCGCGCTACTAGAATCGGGAACCATGAGTGAACATATCGACATCGACCACGAACTCATCACCATCCGCCACTACCTGCACGCCCATCCGGAGCGTAGTTTCCGTGAATTCGACACCAGCATCTATCTGACCGACCAGCTCAAGGCGCACGGCATCGAGATCCTGCACAACCCGCTGGAGACTGGTGTTGTGGGGCTCATTCAGGGCGAGGCCGGTCCCGGGCCGCGTATCGGGCTGCGCGCCGACATCGACGGCCTGCCCATCGTGGAAGACTCCGGACTGGAGTTCAGCTCCGTCAATGAAGGCGTGATGCACGGCTGCGGCCACGACCTGCACATGACCGGTCTGCTCGGTGCCGCCTTCTGGCTCGCCGAGCACCGTGACAAGTTCGCCGGCTCAATCAAGATTCTGTTCCAGCCGAGTGAGGAGACCGGCCAAGGCGCTCGCGCCATGATCGACGCCGGACTCGTGGATGACGTCGAAGCCATTATCGGCACGCACAACAACCCCAACTATGCGTCCGGCCAGCTGGCCATCGGCGTCGAGCCGATGATGGCCGGCTGCGTGAAATTCCGCGTGACCCTCCACGCCCAAGGCACCCACGCCGGCTACCCGTACAAGGGCACCGGGCCCATCGAAGCGCTCGCCAGTATTATTCTGAGCCTGCAGACCATCGTGAGCCGCAACGTCACGCCCTTCCACCCGCTGGTGCTGTCCGTTACCGAAGTGCACGGCGGCCATGTGTGGAACGTGGTGCCCGCCGAAGCCGGATTCCAAGGGACTGTGCGCTATTTCCACAAGTCGGATGGCAATCTGGTCGGCCGCCGATTCAAGGAAGTGGTGGAACACACCGCCGAGGCATACGGTATCAGCGCCGATGTGGTCTGGGATGATTTCCAAGACCCGCTGGTCTCCGATTCAGGTCTCGCCAAGGCCGTGGCGGCGGATGTCAACGACTACGCGCAGCTCGAACCGATACGTCAGTCGATGGCGGGGGAGGACTTCTGCGAATTCGCCAAGGTGACGTTGCCGGTGTTCGCGTTCGTCGGGTCAAACGGCCAGGAAGGTTGCGCCGACTGGCATAGCCCGCATTTCGTGGGTCTCGACGAATCCATTCCCACCTTCGTCAACTTCTACGTCAACGCCGCCCTGCGCGTGCTCAACGAGCTGAGGTAAATCCTTTTTTGGCTCCCCTCTGGAGGCTGAGGCGTTAGGCAGACAGCCCAATGGGCTGTCTGCAGCCGAAGGTGAGGCGACAGCCGAACCAGATATGCGCGGGCCTCGCCCGTCCATAAGTGCAGGACGAGCTATCAGCGAAGCTGACTGAGGGGAGTGGCATTCGTTCATTAGGTCGATTCATCGTCCATTAGGTCGGTGAACGGCGATACTGGTTGTTGGAATCGCGCCATTGCAACGACTGATATCGCATTGCAGTGACCTAATGAACGCAAAAACGACCTAATGAATGACGCCAAGCCGGAAGAACAGGCAATCCGACGCCATACGCGGCTACACTAAGAAGCTATGACACAGCTTCGCTTCGCACTCGCCCAGATCGACACCTGCGTCGGCGCGCTCGATGCCAACGCCGCCAAAGTGCTCGACTACTCCCGTAAAGCCGCCGCAGGGAATGCCCAAGTGGTTGTTTTCCCGGAAATGACCCTCACCGGATACCCCATCGAAGATCTGGCCCTGCGCCGCACCTTCCGCCAAGCCGCATGGGACAAGGCCAACGAACTCGCCGCCCAGCTCAACGACGACGGCCTCGGCAATCTGTTCGTGGTGGTTGGCACCGTGGGCACTGATCGTAAGACCTCCAAGCCGCGCAACCGACTGGTGGTATTGCATCAGGGCGTGGTCTGGGCCGGCTACGACAAGCACTTCCTGCCCAACTACGGCGTGTTCGACGAATTCCGTATCTTCTCCGCCGGCGACCGTTCCGTGACCCTCGACGTGGATGGTGCCACCATCGGCGTGGCCATCTGCGAGGACATCTGGCAGGATGGTGGCCCGGTGGCCGACCTGGCCACCAAGAACATCGACCTGCTGCTCACCATCAACGGCTCGCCGTATGAGGAAGGCAAGACCAACACCCGTTTCGAGCTCGCCCAGCGTCGTGCCGCCGAAGTCAACGCCCCGGTCATCTACCTGAATCAGGTCGGCGGTCAGGACGACCTGGTCTTCGACGGTGGCAGCTTCGTGGTCGATGCCGACGGCACGCTTATCGAACGCGGCCCGATGTTCATGGAAAACCTGACGTTCTGGGACTTCGATTCCACCGCCGAACATCAGGTCAAGGCCGAGATCGTTCCGGAACTCGACCCGGACGAAGAGGTATACACTGCCTGCGTGCTCGGCCTCAAGGACTACATGGCCAAGAACCACTTCACCGGCGTGACGCTGGGCCTCTCAGGAGGCATCGACTCCGCACTGGTAGCCGCCATGGCGGCCGACGCATGCGGCGGCGAGAACGTCTGGGGCATCTCCATGCCCTCCATGTACTCCTCCGATGGTTCCAAAGACGACGCCGCTGACCTGGCCTCCAACATCGGTGCCCATTACGAGGTCCAGCCTATTGAGCCATTGTTCAACGCCTACCAACAGCAACTTGACCTTGATGGCGTCTCCGCCGAGAACCTGCAGGCCCGCATCCGCGGTGTGATCGTGATGGCCAGTTCCAATTCTCGCGGCCTGCTCGCCGTGGCCACCGGCAACAAGTCAGAGCTCGCCTGCGGCTACTCAACCATCTACGGCGATGCGGTCGGCGGCTACGCGCCCATCAAGGACCTGCTCAAGACCCGTGTCTGGGAGATCAGCCGTTGGCGTAACAAGGCCGCGGCCGCAGGCGTCGGTATCGGCGGGCTCAAGATCGTGGGCAACGAGGACGGCAACGCCGGCATCCCGTTGAAGGACGGCGTGATGATTCCGGTCTCATCCATCGAGAAGGCTCCCTCGGCCGAGTTGCGCCCCGGGCAGAAGGACTCCGACTCCCTGCCCGAATACGCGCTGCTCGACAAGGTGCTCGCTGCATACATCGAGCACGCGCACGGCCGCGCCGACCTGTTGGCCGACGGCTTCGACCAGGCCACCGTGGACACTGTGATGCGATTGGTGGACCGCGCCGAATGGAAGCGCCGCCAATACCCGTTGGGACCGAAGGTCACGGCCCTCGCGTTCGGCCGCGACCGCCGACTGCCCGTCACCAACGCGTTCAGGGAATAAACATATATTGCTCCCGCCAGCGGGAGCAAGTAATACCGTTGAGAAGGTACCAATGACAGACGATAACAAGAAGCAGTGGTATTTCAACACCGTCAAGAAGCAGGCCGAGCTGGGCATGGTCTCACCGATTGAACAGCGCATGGGTCCGTACAAGACCAAGGAAGATGCCGAACACGCCTGGGACATCGTGGTGGACCGCAACGCCAGATGGGAGGAGGAGAACCGGCGCTGGAAGAACTACGGTGTGAAATCCGCGCAAGCGAACGATGAAGACTGACGGCCAAAACAGACGGATACGGTTCTGCTGTCAATCTCAAGACCGAACCGCTCACCAAGCCGCTCATACGAACATCACAGTATGAGCGGTTTCCCATATCTGGAGACGTGCAATAGCCCCATCAATACCTAGAAACCATTGGAATGGTAGCGTTCACAAAAAACAATGTGAGATAGCTCACTCCCAATTTCGGCTTTTCCCAAGCAAGTGCCAACTACACTGTTGAACCAAGGGTTCCGTGAAGATGCGAAACCTACAACCCCATTTAAGGAGTGACATGACCGCAGTAGAAAATGCAGCTGTCTCCCAGGAGGAGCTCGACGCCAAGGCGTGGGCCGGCTTCACCGAGGGCAACTGGCAGAAGGATATTGACGTCCGCGACTTCATCCAGAAGAACTACACCCCGTACGAGGGCGACGAGACATTCTTGGCTCCTGCCACCGAGAAGACCAAGCACCTGTGGAAGTACCTCGACGACAACTACCTGGCCGTGGAGCGCAAGCAGCGCGTCTACGACGTGGACACCCACACCCCGGCGGGCATCGACGCCTTCCCGGCCGGCTACATCGATTCCCCGGAAGTCGACAATGTGATTGTCGGTCTGCAGACCGATGTGCCGTGCAAGCGCGCCATGATGCCGAACGGCGGCTGGCGTATGGTCGAGCAGGCCATCAAGGAAGCCGGCAAGGAGCCCGATCCGGAGATCAAGAAGATCTTCACCAAGTACCGCAAGACCCACAACGACGGCGTCTTCGGCGTCTACACCAAGCAGATCAAGGTAGCTCGCCACAACAAGATCCTCACCGGCCTGCCGGATGCCTACGGCCGCGGCCGCATCATCGGCGATTACCGTCGTGTGGCCCTGTACGGCGTGAACACGCTGATCAAGTTCAAGCAGCGCGACAAGGACTCCATCCCGTACCGCAACGACTTCACCGAGCCGGAGATCGAGCACTGGATCCGCTTCCGTGAGGAGCATGACGAGCAGATCAAGGCCCTGAAGCAGCTGATCAACCTCGGCAACGAGTACGGCCTCGACCTGTCCCGCCCGGCACAGACCGCACAGGAAGCCGTGCAGTGGACCTACATGGGCTACCTCGCCTCCGTCAAGAGCCAGGACGGCGCTGCCATGTCCTTCGGCCGTGTCTCCACCTTCTTCGACGTCTACTTCGAGCGCGACCTGAAGGCCGGCAAGATTACCGAGACCGACGCACAGGAGATCATCGACAACCTGGTCATGAAGCTGCGCATCGTGCGCTTCCTGCGTACCAAGGATTACGACGCGATCTTCTCCGGCGATCCGTACTGGGCGACTTGGTCCGACGCCGGCTTCGGCGACGACGGCCGTACCATGGTCACCAAGACCTCGTTCCGTCTGCTCAACACCCTGACCCTCGAGCACCTCGGACCTGGCCCGGAGCCGAACATCACCATCTTCTGGGATCCGAAGCTGCCGGAAGCCTACAAGCGCTTCTGCGCCCGAATCTCCATCGACACCTCGGCAATCCAGTACGAGTCCGATAAGGAAATCCGCTCCCACTGGGGCGACGACGCCGCCATCGCATGCTGCGTCTCCCCGATGCGCGTGGGCAAGCAGATGCAGTTCTTCGCCGCCCGTGTGAACTCCGCCAAAGCCCTGCTGTACGCCATCAACGGCGGACGTGACGAGATGACCGGCATGCAGGTCATCGACAAGGGCGTCATCGACCCGATCAAGCCGGAAGCTGATGGCACGCTGGATTACGAGAAGGTCAAGGCCAACTACGAGAAGGCCCTCGAATGGCTGTCCGAGACCTATGTGATGGCTCTGAACATCATCCATTACATGCATGATAAGTACGCTTACGAGTCCATCGAGATGGCTCTGCACGACAAGGAAGTGTACCGCACCCTCGGCTGCGGCATGTCCGGTCTGTCCATCGCCGCCGACTCCCTGTCCGCCATCAAGTACGCCAAGGTGTACCCGATCACCAACAAGGAAGCCAAGAACCTCGAAGGCCACGAGTACGAGTACGTCGAAGGCGCCGACGACGATCTGGTCGTCGGCTACCGCACCGAGGGCGAGTTCCCGGTCTACGGCAACGATGACGACCGCGCCGACGACATCGCCAAGTGGGTCGTCTCCACCGTCATGGGCCAGGTCAAGCGTCTGCCGGTGTACCGCGACGCCGTCCCGACCCAGTCCATCCTGACCATCACCTCCAATGTGGAATACGGCAAGGCCACCGGCGCCTTCCCGTCCGGCCACAAGAAGGGCACCCCGTACGCCCCGGGCGCCAACCCGGAGAACGGCATGGACTCGCACGGCATGCTGCCGTCCATGTTCTCCGTCGGCAAGATCGACTACAACGACGCTCTTGACGGCATCTCGCTGACCAACACCATCACCCCTGATGGTCTGGGCCGTGACGAGGACGAGCGCATCGGCAACCTGGTCGGCATCCTGGACGCGGGCAACGGCCACGGCCTCTACCACGCGAACATCAACGTTCTGCGCCGCGAGACCATGGAAGACGCCGTCGAGCACCCTGAAAAGTACCCGCACCTGACCGTGCGCGTCTCCGGCTACGCGGTGAACTTCGTCAAGCTCACCAAGGAGCAGCAGCTCGACGTCATCTCCCGTACCTTCCACCAGGGCGCCGTCGTCGACTGATGACCAACCCCGCGAACCGCGGCAATGACTAACTGAAGGGGTGGGGCACGGCTCCACCCCTTCCTTATTTCCCACAGACCTTCGCATCATTTGGAACAGGAGGACAATTATGCCCGCAACACCCACGTTCCGCACCACGACCAGGCATATGCTCAAGGAATCGAAGACCTATGCCTCGCAGACTTTGATGGGCGGCCTTTCCGGCTTTGAATCCCCAATCGGACTCGACCGACGTGACCGCCTTTCCGCCCTGAAATCCGGCGATATCGGCTTCGTCCACTCTTGGGACATCAACACCTCCGTGGATGGACCGGGCACCCGCATGACCGTATTCATGTCCGGCTGCCCGCTGCGCTGCCAGTACTGCCAGAACCCGGACACTTGGAAGATGCGCGACGGCAAGCCCGTCTACCTTGACGCCATGATCAAGAAGGTCGATCGTTACAAGGACCTGTTCAAGGCCACGCATGGCGGTATCACCTTCTCCGGCGGCGAATCCATGATGCAGCCCGCCTTCGTCTCGCGTGTGTTCCATGCCGCCAAGGAGATGGGCGTGCACACCTGCCTCGATACGTCCGGCTTCCTCAACACGAGCTACACCGACGAGATGCTCGAGGACATCGACCTGTGTCTGCTCGACGTCAAATCCGGCGACGAGGAGACCTATCACAAGGTCACCGGCGGCACCTTGCAGCCCACCATCGATTTTGGCCAGCGACTGGCCAAGGCCGGCAAGAAGATCTGGGTACGATTTGTGCTCGTGCCGGGCCTGACCGACTCCGAAGAGAACGTCGAAAACGTGGCGAAGATCTGCGAGTCCTTCGGCGATGCCGTCGAACACATCGACGTGCTGGGATTCCACCAGCTTGGCCGCCCGAAGTGGCACGAACTGCGCATCCCATACCCGCTGGAGAACCAGAAGGGACCCAACGCCGCCACCCGCGAACGGGTAGCCAACCAGTTCAAGGACCACGGCTTCACCGTGTATTAAATTGCAGGGCCGAACCGCGCGTAAATACCACGATTCAGCCCGTTCGCCCATACCCTAGAGATATGGCCGACATCTACGCATTTCCTACGGGAGCGTCCAACGACGGACGCCCCGTACGCCCTCAGGGTGTGCCGGATGAAGTATGGGCAGCTGTCGAATCCGTCAGCACCATGAAGCGCATCCATGACGTGCGCTATCGGGAGATTCCCGTGCCTTCCACCTTGGCCGATTATGGTATCGGCGTGGAATTCGAAGCGGGAGAGCGTGCCCTCGGCGATGCCTTTTCCGCCGGTCTTGGCAACGATGCCGAATCACGAATCGCCACAGGCTGGATCATGATGCTTTATGCTCATGAGCTGCGCATTGACTGGGATTCCAACTGGCGTTGCGTGGCGTTCGCGCGACTTCCGCTGGAAACCGCCGAAAACGATTCTCTGACCCCCGGCATGTACTGGGATGACATGTGCGACTATTTCGACGGCATCGAGCCGGATTCGGTATCCGGCACAGTCACCGTGACCCAGAACACGGCTTTTGGTTCGATGGCCGGCTCCACCAGCGCCGGGTGTGAGATTCGCGTCTCATGGACCCCGCTTGACGGGACCGGACCGGACGGTACTATGGACGCCGGCGCACAAATCCGCTCGTGGGCCGCATTCATCAGATCCACCATCCGTTTTGAGGAGGATGACGCCAGTTGAGTGACGTCCGTGACACCGAACCCCGACTGCTGAAAGAGCCTCGCGGGGGAGTGCCCGATGTCACTTCGTCGCTGGATGGCTATCATCGTGCCTGCGATGCGCTGGCCGAGGCGACGGGCTCGCTGGCCGCCGACGCCGAACGGGCGTCCGGATTCCGCTATGGACATGAGGATTGGCTGATTCAGTTCAAACGTGAAGGTGCGGGCATCGCCTTGCTTGATCCCGTCGCCCTGACACGGGCCGGAGCTGACTGGAATGAATTCAATGACGCCGTGGGCGATGCTACATGGATTCTGCATGATTCTCTGATGGACTTGCCCGGATTCGCCGAAATCGGACTCAAACCCAAGGCCTTGTTCGACACGGAGATAGCGGCGCGATTGCTCGGCCTGCACCGCTTCGGTCTGGCCGCCGTCACCGAACACTACCTCGGCATCACGCTGGCCAAAGAGCATTCCGCCGCCGATTGGTCCTACCGTCCGCTGCCGCGCGACTGGCGCAACTATGCGGCGCTCGACGTGGAGGTGCTTATCGAACTCGAAACCTTGATGCGTCGTGACCTGAAAGCCGCAGGCAAGGACGAGTGGGCCGCTGAAGAGTTTTCTCACGCTTTGGTTGCGGGCCTTGCCCCGCGCAAACCTCATCCGATTCCTTGGCTGCGTATCTCGCGCATCACACAGCTGAGTCGTGATCCGAGGGGCTTGGCCATCGCCAAATCCCTATGGGAGGAGCGCGACCGGCTCGCCCGGCGATACGACATCGCTCCCAGCCTGTTATTGACCGATTCGTCAATCATCGAGGCCGCGACCAACAAGCCGCACAATGCCGCCCAATTCCGCGCACTCCGATCCCTGAACGAGCGTGTGCGCATTCATACCGGCACCGAGCAGGACAAAATGTTCGAGCGGTACGCGCCGATTCAGCGTACGGTCAAGCCGAAGGTCTGGAAGCAGGCCATCGACCGAGCCATGGCCCTGAAGCCCACCCAATGGCCTACCATGCCCGCCCCCGAACAGGACGAAAACGGTGTGGTGAACGCGCCCCGATCCATGCGACTGTGGCAACAGCGCCATCCGGAGCGTTATGACCGTCTGCAGCGGGTACGGCGTGTGATCAACCGCATCGCCGAAGACACCCGCACGCCGGCCGAGATGATCATCAAGCCACAGATCCTACGCAACCTGTGCTGGGTGGAAGACCCGGTGGAAGTGGACGTCGAGACGTTCCTGATCGAGCAGGGCGCAAGAAACTGGCAGGTGAAACTCATTGCACCGTCCGTAAGTGGCGTTATCATGTAGAGGTTGCCTTACGGCAGAACTGTAAGAAATAACGACTTTTGAGGAGTCATTAGCGTGAAGATCAGCGTTCGTAACCTCGAGCCCACCAAGGTGAAGCTCACCGTCACTGTTGAACCGGAAGAGCTCAACCCGTATCTGGATGCGGCCCGTAAGGAAATCGCCAAGCAGGTGAACGTTCCCGGCTTCCGTAAGGGCCACGTTCCCGGCAAGATCATCGACCAGCGCATCGGTTTCGCCGCCGTCGCCGGTGAGGCCGTGAACGACGCGGTCCCGGAGCTGTACTCCAAGGCCCTGGATGAGAAGAAGATTCGTCCGATGGCTCAGCCGGAGTTCGACGTGCAGGATGTTCCGCAGTCCGCCAACGACGAGACCAAGCTGAAGTTCACCGCCACCGTCGAGCGTCGTCCTGACATCGAACTGCCGGAAATCGACGGTCTTGAGATCGCCATCTCCAAGCCGGAAGTCAAGGATGAGGACGTCGACAAGCGCCTCGAGACCCTGCGTCAGCGCTTCGGCACCCTGGTCGGCGTGGACCGCCCGGCCGCCAAGGGCGACTTCGCCAACATCGACCTGACTGCTGAGATTGACGGCGAGACCGTCGACTCCCAGGAAGGCGTGAGCTACGAGCTCGGCTCCAACACCATGCTCGACGGTCTGGACGAGGCTCTTGACGGCCTGTCCGCCGGCGAGGAGACCACCTTCGAAGGCACGCTGGAAGCCGGCGAGCACGAGGGCCAGAAGGCCACCGTGAAGGTCAAGGTCAACTCCGTCAAGGCTGAGGAACTGCCGGAGCTGAACGATGAGTTCGCTTCCGAAGCTTCCGAGTTCGACACTCTGGACGAGCTCAAGGCTGACATCCGCAAGGCTGCCGCTCAGGACGCCGAAGGTCGTCAGGCCACCGAGGCTCGCGATGCCTTCATCGCCAAGCTGCAGGAAGGCCTCGAGATCCCGGTGCCGAAGGGTGTCAAGGCCAACATGGTCGAAGAGCAGCTCAAGGGCATGACCCCGGACCCGGAGAAGGCCACCAAGGAGCAGAAGGCTCAGGCCGAGGAGACCGTGGAGAAGGATCTGCGCGATCAGATGGTGCTCGACGCTCTGGCCGAGAAGCTGGACGTTCAGGTGTCCCAGTCCGACGTGTTCAACTTCCTCGCTTCCATCGCCCAGCAGTACGGCATGGACCCGAACAACTTCATCCAGGCCATCATCAAGAATGGCCAGCTTGGCTCCGCTGTGCAGGAAGTCGGCCGTTCCAAGGGTCTGCTCGCCGGCATGCGCGCCGTCAAGTTCACCGCTGATGGCGAGGTTGTGGACCTCTCCGGCTTCCTGGGCGAGGCCGCTGAGGACGAAGAGTCCGAGTCCGTCGAGGCCGCTTCCGCTGCTGCCGCCGTGGCCGACGAACTGTCCGCCAAGGATGACGCCAAGGACGCTGAGTGAGCATAGCCTCATCGCGTTAGCGTGATTGTTTGAGCCCGGAATCGTGTTTCACGGTTCCGGGCTCTTCCTATTCTGGTAAAAGGACTATTTCTTTGGCTCCCCTTTGGGGGGGAGCTGTCGGGCGTAGCGAGACTGAGGGGAGTTCCCAAGGCATACTCGTTGCATAGCGTGCGGAGGTTGACATGCAGCCAACGGTTACTATCAAACGCCTTGGTTGGCTCGCTGCGGCGACCATTGTGCTCGGCGTGCTCATCGGTGTGGGAGCAGGTCTGCTGACCCTGTTGCTCTACGGCGTTGAACATGTGCTGCTCGGCTACATCGAAGGCCCAGAATTGTCTGGTCCATTCGGCGTGCCCGCTGCACGCCGTGTGATATCGGTGACCGTGGGACTCGGCATCGCGGGCATTATCTGGTATCTGCTACGACACAAAACGACTGTGGTGCCCTCAGTCAAGAAGGCCGTGGCGGGAAAGCGAATGCCTTTCTGGCAAACCATTGTGCATGTGGTGTTGCAGATTTTCATCGTCGGCTCCGGTGCCTCGATCGGCCGAGAAGTCGCCCCACGCGAACTCGGCGCCATGATCGCGCAACGTTTTTGCGACCTGTTCCATATCGAGGGCGTTGATGGTATCGACCGGCGCATGGTGGTGGCAGTGGCTGCCGGTGCCGGTCTAGGAGGCGTCTATGACGCGCCGCTGGCCGGCATGTTCTTCGCCGTCGAAATCCTGTTGGTGGATGTGACGATCGAAAAGGTTGCGTTTGGACTGGGCGTGTCTGCCATTGCCGCATTCGTGGCGGTTGCGATCAAAGGGCATTGCCTGTTCTACGACATCACCGCCATGCAACCGGAATCCACGCCAACGTTAATGCTGTTCGCTCTGATCTGCGGTGCGGCATGTGGAGTGGGCGGCGCATTGTTCCGAAAAGGTTCGCAATGGGCGGAAGCGCACAAGCCGACCGGCAAGGCCATTCTGTGGCAGATGCCGCTGGCTGGTCTCATCACCGGTTTGGTGGCGATTGTTGTGCCGCAGGTGATGGGCAACGGCCGTGCCGCAGCGCAACTTGGATTCAGCACGTTCATTCCTGAAACCGCCGGCACTGCTGGTGCCATGCAGTCGGCATCTTCAGCGGCCGCCTCTCCATGGAACTTGCTGACGGGCGGCGGTAATGTATCCGATTCGGCCTCTGGCGGGGGAGCGGGCTCTGGAATGGCCTCGTTTTGGGCCATGCTTCAGGGTGGGAGCGGCTCTTCTGGATCCGTGATGAACGCCGGTTTCCCGCTGTCCCAGTCCAATATCTGGATGTTGCTGGGTGTGTTGGCACTCACCTTTGTCGCCAAGGCGCTGGTGACGCTGATGACCATTCGCTCCGGTGCATCGGGCGGTGTGCTGCAGCCCGGCATCGCATTAGGTTCCACGCTGGGTGCGATGCTCGGCCTCGTATGGATACTGATGTTTCCGACTGATTCGGTAACCGCGTGCGCCTTGATCGGTGCGGCTTCGTTGCTTTCGGCCTCACAGCAGGCACCGCTTATGGCCATGTGCTTGGTGATGGAGCTGACCGAAGCGCCGATTACCTTCTTCGTGCCAGTCGGCATGGCCGTGGCCACGTCGTCGTTGATATCAAAGTGGTTGCTGAGTCGTAAGTAAGTAAATGCATATATTCTGGCTCCCCTCTCTGAGGGGAGCTGTCGAACACAGTGAGACTGAGGGGAGCCGAGGTAAAGAAAGCTATGTCAGAAAACACCGAAGTCCGTGCGGCACTTGAATCGCTTGCCGCTGAGCCGCTCACTGAGCAGATTGACTACTATCGAAAGCCATTCATGGTGTTGTGGGCCGCCATTCAGGAGGCCGCCAGCGATGTGGCCGAAGACTACGACTTGCCTGCGGATATGGCCCAATTATGGGTGGCCGAACAGATGCGCCACGTCGCCGATTCACTGGTCGATCGGCTCGCGGAAAAAGCCGTGGCCCATGGTGCCAGCAAGTCCAACGTGGCGCGAGCCGCCGGTGCCAGCCCCGCCAATGCCGCCCGTCGCTTCCCGCGTCTGGGCGACGATGCCGCCTCCCAGACCCGCCTCCTCATTGACGACGTCCTCGACACCTTGGAATAACCCGAAATCCCTACGCTACCCGCCAAAAAGCACGCGAAAAGCCGCCTTCAGTCGCTTCAAGGCGGTAGTCTGAACAATGTTCGAGTAATTAGAAGGAGAATCAAGGTGAGCAATACCTTTGCGACCTTGCCGGTCATGGCGGGCGATGACGTCCCGGCCGGCCCCGTCGACCCGATTTTCAACCGTCTGCTCAAAGACCGCATCATCTGGATGGGTGAAGAGGTCAAGGACGATATGGCCAACCGCATCTGCGCTCAGCTGCTGATGCTGGCCGCCGAGGACCCGAAGAAGGACATCTGGCTGTACATCAACTCGCCGGGCGGCTCCATCACCGCAGGCATGGCCATCTACGACACCATGCAGCTCATCGAGCCTGACGTGGCGACCGTGGGCCTGGGCATGTGCGCTTCCATGGGCCAGTTCCTGCTGAGCTCCGGCACCAAGGGCAAGCGTTACCTGACCTCGCACGCCCGTGTGCTCATGCACCAGCCTTCCGGCGGCATCGGCGGCACCGCCACTGACGTGCGCATCAACGCCGAGCTCATCATGGACATGAAGAAAACCATGAGCGAGCTGACCGCTGAGCAGACCGGCCACACCCTCGAGGAGATCTACCGCGACAACGAATACGACCACTGGTTCACCGCCCAGGAAGCCCTCGACTATGGCTTCGTGGACAAGCTCGTGACCACGCCGGACACCATCGGCAACAACCAGCAGGGGGAGTGAGACTCATGGCAAGTGAAGAAGCAAAGTTCGCCGCCCGTGCCGACCGCTTGGCCGGCCGTCATGGCGTAGCCGGTTTCATGCCGGCCGCCGCCCGCGCAGCCCAGCCCGCGCCGACCAACCGTTACATCATGCCGCAGTTCGTGGAGAAGACCCCGTATGGCATGAAGACCCAGGACGCCTACTCCCGCCTGTTCGAGGATCGCATCATCTTCCTCGGCGTGCAGGTGGACGACGCCTCCGCCGACGACGTGATGGCCCAGCTGCTGGTCCTTGAATCCCAGGATCCGAACCGTGACGTGATGATGTACATCAACTCACCCGGCGGTTCGATGACGGCCATGACCGCCATCTACGACACCATGCAGTACATCAAGCCCGACGTGCAGACCGTGTGTCTCGGCCAGGCCGCCTCCGCCGCCGCCATTCTGCTGGCCTCCGGCACCAAGGGCAAGCGCCTGATGCTGCCGAACGCCCGTGTGCTCATCCACCAGCCGGCCATCGACCAAGGATTCGGCAAGGCCACGGAGATCGAGATTCAGGCCAAGGAAATGCTGCGTATGCGCGAATGGCTGGAGGAGACCCTCGCCAAGCACACCGGCCAGGATGTCGAGAAGATTCGCCGCGACATCGAAGTGGACACTTTCCTGACCGCTCCTGAAGCCAAGGAATACGGCATCGTGGACGAGGTGCTGGAACACCGCCAGTAAAACTTCCGAACATTGCAATACCCTCGGTCGGCAACGACCGGGGGTATTGTATTTCAAGGATGACAATGATAATGCGCAGCGTGGCGGTTCGACGGTGCGGCGCGGTCGGCAAAGGAGAATCATGGGACGTGTGGTGAGCTACAACGAGGACGTACCCCGTTGCACGTTCTGCGGCAAAACCGAACGTCAGGTCAGAAAACTGGTGGCCGGCCCCAACGCCTCCATCTGCGATGAATGCATCGCCCTGTGCGTGGACATCATCTCCGAGGAGCGTGTCAAAGATGCCGAGGTCAATTCGCTGAGCCTGCCCAAGCCCGCTCAGATCTTCGATTATCTCAACCGCTACGTCATCGGTCAGGAGAACGCCAAGCGCGCATTGTCCGTGGCCGTATACAATCATTACAAACGCGTCAATATGGAGCTTCAGGAGTCCGCTGAGCAGCTTGACGGGAATAACGGGCACGGTGGCCAGACCGGCAAACAAGCCAAGCAATCCGCTCCCGCCCAGACGCGTGCTACCCGCCGCAACAGTGACCCTTTGGCTGACGTTGAGGTCGCCAAATCAAACATTCTGTTGCTCGGCCCCACCGGTGTGGGCAAAACCTATCTTGCACAGGCGTTGGCCCGCGTAATGAACGTGCCATTCGTCATCACCGACGCCACCACCCTGACCGAGGCCGGCTATGTAGGCGACGATGTGGAAACCGTGCTCCAACGTCTTCTCCAAGCCGCGGATGGCGACGTAAGCCGAGCCCAGCACGGCATCATCTACATTGACGAAATCGATAAGATCGCGCGCAAATCAGGTGAGAGCACCTCCATCACCCGTGACGTGTCCGGTGAGGGCGTTCAGCAGGCGTTGCTGAAGATTTTGGAAGGCACCATCGCCTCCGTGCCGTTGGAGGGCACGCGCAAGCATAAGGAGCAGGACACTGCGCAGATGGACACACGCGGCATCCTATTCATCTGCGGCGGTGCGTTCGTGGGACTGACGGATATTGTTCGCAAGCGATTGGGCCGTCGAGAGACCGGCTTCGGCGCGAATTGGCACGACGCCGACATGAAAGACGAGGAATTGCTCGAACAGGTCAATGCCGATGATCTGGCCGAGTTCGGGCTGTTGCCTGAGTTCATCGGACGTTTGCCGGTCACCAGTGTGCTGAAGGAACTTACCGTAGACGATCTGACGGCGATTCTCACCCAGCCAGCCAACGCGCTGATCAAGCAGTACCGTAAGCTGTTCGCCGTCGACGGCGTCGACCTGCAGTTCACCGAACAGGCCATTCGGGCGATTGCTGATATCGCCATCAAGCAGGGGACCGGCGCACGCGGGTTGCGTTCGATTATCGAACGTACGTTGCAGGACACGATGTTCCAGTTGCCGAGTTTGGATGATGTGAAGCAGGTGATTGTGGACAAGGCGTCCGTAGAGGGTTCCAGTACGCCCAAACTCTTGCGCGAAGCCGTGGATGTGCCGCAGGGACGCCTCAAAGTTGCGTAGTCGGTTTTGCTTGACCGAGTCCGTACACATGCGGCGTGAGGCCAGTAAATACGCCGTTGCGGTGGCGATTAGGATGGTGCGACTCGCCGCAACACGCCGAGTTGCATTCATCTGAACGGCGTGTATTATATATCGAGTTGTCTGAAAAGACAACATGCGCCAGTAGCCCAGCGGATTAGAGCAGCTGACTACGGATCAGCAGGTCGCAGGTTCGAATCCTGTCTGGCGCACTCCCGAACCACGGGGACAACAGTGGTATGCGCCAGTAGCCCAGCGGATTAGAGCAGCTGACTACGGATCAGCAGGTCGCAGGTTCGAATCCTGTCTGGCGCACAGTAAGCCTCGAAAGCGAAATGCTTCCGAGGCTTTTCCAATTGTATTGGCCCGTTTGAGTCGGCCACACAGGGGTGGGGTAAGGTTGCCCTTCGCGACTCAGCCCGGAGCGGAACGTCCTGAGATATTCCGTACTATTACATACGGTTCATCCAAGAGAGTACAGCAAGGAGACGCGATGGCCACGACCGCCGGCGCGAAGAAGGGACTTTGGTCCACCATCAGGCGAATCGCCGCCTCAGACCGTATTTCCGGACTCATCATGCTCGGCTTCGCGCTCACCGGCCTGGTGCTCGCGAACCTGCCCGCCACCGCGCATGCGTTCGAGACCGTAGCGGAAACGCATCTGTTCATCCCCTACACCAATCTCGACCTGCCGATTGGCCATTGGGCCCAGGATGGTCTGCTTACCATCTTCTTCCTGACCGTGGGCCTCGAACTGAAGCAGGAACTCACCACCGGCTCGCTCGCCAATCCGAAAGCGGCCGCCGTGCCGATGCTGTGCGCGGTGGGCGGCATGATCGCCCCTCCCATCCTGTTCCTGGCCGTCACGGCATTGTTCTCTCAGATCGGGCCTGGTGAACCCGGCACGCTGATTCTGACCACCACCGGCAGCAGCATTCCGTTCTCGGAGATGTCGCACGGCTGGGCAGTGCCCACCGCCACGGATATCGCGTTCTCACTGGCCGTGCTCGCCCTGTTTGCCAAGGCCCTGCCCGGTTCGATCCGCGCGTTCCTGATGACGCTTGCCACCGTCGATGACTTGCTGGCCATTATTCTGATCGCCGTATTCTTCTCCTCGATCAACGCCTGGTATTGGTTCATCGGCATCGTCGTGTGCGCCGTCATCTGGGCATACCTCGTACGACTGAAAAAAGTGCCGTGGATTGCGGTCGGCATCGTCGGCGTCCTCGCTTGGATCATGATGTTCGAGGCAGGCGTGCATCCCACACTGGCCGGCGTGCTGGTTGGCCTGCTGACTCCCTCCCGTGAAATGCACGGCGAACTTTCACCGCGTGCCGAACGCTATGCCAACAAGCTTCAGCCATTCTCCGCACTGCTGGCCCTGCCCATCTTCGCCCTGTTCGCCACCGGCGTGCACTTCGAGTCGGTGAGCCCGCTGTTGCTGGCTTCGCCGTTGGTTATCGCACTGATTGTGGCTTTGGTGGTCGGCAAACCTTTGGGCATCATCACCACCGCATGGCTGGCCACGCATGTGGGCGGGCTCAAGATGGCCAAGGGGCTGCGCGTGCGCGACATGATTCCCGCTGCCGTCGCCTGCGGCATTGGCTTCACTGTGTCCTTCCTCATCGCCTCGCTGGCGTACAAGAATGCGGAACTTTCCGCTGAGGCGCGCTTCGGCGTGCTGGTGGCCTCCCTGATCGCCGCCGCGATTTCCGGTGTGCTGCTGAGCCGTCAGTCCAAGAGATTCGAGAAGGCCGCAGCCGCAGCAGCGGCCGATGCGGAGGATGACGAATCGATTGATGGCGATGGCGCTGGTCAGACCGGTCGCACCACAAAGTCCACCACGCCCACGGAACACCCCGGCACCCTCGCCGACGGCACCGCCAGTGTGGAGATTGACTTCCGCCACTGATGGCTTAGACGATCCCTACTCCATTGTTGGCCTTGTTTCGTGAAAACCGTACGCTGAGGCGCGCTCACCGTACGTTCTTCACGAAGTCAAGGATGATTTCGCGGAAAACGTATGCAGAGCTTCAGGCGCTAGAATGCGAAGAGTCGATAGCACCGTACAGGAGGATATTGGATGGCAAAGAAGCAGAAGAAATCCAAGAAGAACGACGGCAAAAAGGCCGCTGAAGCAAAGAATCTAGCCGAGGCCGCATCCAAGTCCACAGTCGTGGACGATATGGAACCATTGGAAGCCACAGCCGCGAATGATGCGGCAACGTTGGAGGCCGAGACGGCAACCGAGGCTGCCGCAACGCCGGTGAACCCGGTCGACTTGGAGGACGTCTCGCCGCTGGGCGACACCTATCATCGCGGCCCGGTGATTCTACGCGGCCAGATGATTCCCTCGGACAATACCACCGCCAATCTGCTGAAAACCGACCAGGACACCGACTGGCTGCACATGGACCCATGGCGTGTGCTGCGCATCCAATCGGAATTCGTGGACGGTTTCGGGGCGCTCGCCGAGCTCGGACCTGCGGTCTCTATTTTCGGCTCCGCACGCACCCAGCGCACCGAATCGATCTACAAGGCGGCCCGGCGCATGGGTAGCCAGATAGCCAAGCGCAACATCGCCGTCATCACCGGCGGTGGTCCCGGCATCATGGAAGCCGCGAATAGGGGAGCGGCACTGGCTGGCGGCAAATCCGTGGGACTCGGCATCGAATTGCCGCACGAGCAGGGGTTGAACCAGTGGGTGAACCTCGGCATGAGCTTCCGGTACTTCTTTGTGCGGAAAACCATGTTCGTCAAGTATTCCTCCGGCGTGATCGTGTGCCCGGGCGGCTTCGGCACACTGGATGAGATGTTCGAGCTGCTGACCTTGGTCCAGACCCACAAGGTGGCGAATATTCCGGTGGTGCTCTACGGCAAGGAATACTGGCAGGGGCTCTTTGACTGGCTCAACGGTCCGGTGGCCGAGCACGGCATGATTTCGGCAATCGACCCGAAACTGGTCACCGTGACCGATGACGCCGACGAAGCCGTGGAGGTGGCCGTCAGCGCAATTGTGAGGTAAGCGAGATAGAGTGGCTCCCCTCTCCGAGCGGAGCCAAGGGCAGAGTTACTTTTTGTAGGCGATGAGCAGGCCTGTGCCGTCAGGGGTAAGCGTGGACTCGAAACCTTCGTCATCTTCGACGGTGGTGAGCAGCTCACGCATGGCGATGGCCTTGTCGCTGCGGTCGGCCGGATTAATCATGCCGCCCTGACCGTCCTCCAACGCCAGCACATCGGTGAACACGATCACGCCGTGCGCGCGCAGCAGACGGGAGGCCTGGGCGAACGTGGCGGCATAGTTCTCGGCGTCGCCCGCCACCACGATCAGATCGTAATCATTGGCGTTGAGGCGCGGCAGAAACACGCTGGCCGGGGCGTTCACCGCACGCAACGTGGTGTCGGTCTCATCCTGCAGTTCGGCGAACGCCTTGCGAATCAGCGCGATGCCCTGAGCGGTGGAATCGACCGCAGTCAGCAGGCCCTTGTTATCCAGCGCATGGGCGAGCTGCAAGGTCTCCACCAGCGAGCCGGTGCCTACGGCGATGACCGAAGCGGCGCCGGTGATGCGCACCAGCATGCCCAGCAGACGGGCCTGCGCGGCCGAACCCTGCAACTGGCCGGACTTGTCGGCGGCCGTACGGGCGTCGGTCAACGCATTGGATTCACGTTCGCGCGCGTGTTCCTCGGTGAATTCCCATGCCTTGGCGAGGTTGGTGTACTGCGTTCTGTCCATAATTCGTTCCTTTATGTCTTCTCTCGTGCGGGCACCCGGTGGATGTATCGACTACGTGTTGCAGCGATTGCCGTAGCTGGTCGTGGCGCGGCTTAGCGCTCGCGGACCTTGGCCACGATCTGCCACATCTCCTCGCCCACATCGATGCCGCGCGGGCAGTGGCGGGAGCAGGCGCGCACGGACTGGCAGGCGGCCACGCCGTCGGCGGTGTCGATGGCGTCCATACGCTCCATGGCCTTGGTGTCGCGCGAATCGTTGACGAAACGGGAGGCCCAAATCAGCGAGGCCGGGCCGATGAAAGCGTCGCCGCCGGCGTACACCGGGCAGGCGCCTTCGCACACGCCGCAGGCGATGCAGTTGCTCAGCAGCTCGTATTTGGCGAGTTGTTCGGGGTTCTGCAGGTATTCGAACACGTCCACCTTGCCTTCGGCGGTGGTGGCGAGCACGCCGTCCGCCTGAAGATATGGGGTGAGCTTCCTTATTTGGTTGAGCATCGGGTCGATGTCGGCGATGAGGTCGCGCTGCGGCGGGAAGCCGGGCAGGGATGCCAGTTCGATGACTCCCAGCGAGCCGTTTGCGGCCGAGTCCTGGTCGGCTGCCGCGTTTGCGTCGTTTTCCGCGGAATCGTCGGATTCTTCGGACTCGGTGCCGGTGTGCCGGAACCCTTCGTCATCGACTTCGGGGATGGCGCCGGGCTGCTTGGCCCAATCGCGGATGGTGGCCGTGCACAGCAGGGTGGGGGTGCCGTTGATGGCCACGGCGTCCGAACCGCACATGCCGTGACCGCACGAATAGCGGAAGGCCAGCGTCGGGTCGACGGTGCGTTTGATGGTCAGCAGGCAGTCGAGCACGGTGTCCGAGGGGCGCGCGGGAATCGTGTATTCCTGCACCCACTGCTTGCCGCGCGGACGACGGCGTGCCGCCGAATCCGAGCCGCCGCCGAATGGGGAGCTTTTCTTGGCGAACGGGCTGCCGCCGCGTGCACGTTCGGCGCGCTCGGGTCGCGGCGTGAAACGATGCACTTGCAGGGTAACCGTCGTGTTGCTCGCCTCAGCCATGTTCTGCCTCCATGAAACAGTGGGATGTCAAGTCCAATATCAGCCAACCTATTGTGCCACAAGCCCTAGGCGGCTTGGTATTACCACCAGCGGATCAGTACTCGCGCTTCTTGGGTGGATAGTCGGTGATGTGCACCGGCTTGAAACTTGCCGGACCATCATCGGCGACCATCGAGTGAGCAAGGAAATGCTCATCGTCGCGTTCGGGGAAATCAAGTCGTTGCATGGATCCGCGGGATTCCTGACGGGATTCGGAAGCGTGCAGCATGGCCTCGGCCAGTTCGATTAGATGACGGACTTCCCAGATGGCGGTGACCTCCTGATTGAAAGCGGCGGTCTTGTCATGGGCCCGCAAGGTATCGGCAACCGGTGTGATGTCGTTGTTGATCTGAGTCAACGCCGTATCGATGGTCTGAGCGGTGCAACGTACGGCCAGAGCCTGCTCCATCACTGATCCGAGTTGGGCCATGAGCTGATAAGGATTGGCGGTGGGCCCGCCATCGTCTGAATCGTCCATCGGTCCGGCGAGCAGTTCGTCAAGCTCTGCCTTGCGGGAATCGGCAGCCTGATCGGCGGCATCGGTCAGCATGTCATCGGTCGAATCATCGGCCATGGGGGAGTCAACCGGGTTCTCGACGATGCGTGCGGCCATCGTCTGACCAGCACGTGTACCGAACAGGCAGGCGTCGAGCAGAGAATTGCCGCCCAGACGATTCGCACCATGTACGGAGACACAAGAGCATTCGCCAGCGGAGAACAGTCCATCGACTACCTGCACGGCACCGTCGGCCCAACGGTACACCTCGCCATTGGTGGTGATGGGGATGCCGCCCATCGTGTAATGCGCAGTGGGCTTGATAGGCACCAGGTCCTTGGCCGGATCGAGGTTCGCGTACTGCTCGATGGTTTCGACCACCTGCGGTAGCACTTCCTTCATACGTTCGGGGTCGATGCCGGTCATGTCCAGCCAGACGCAGTCCTTCGGACCATCCGGGTCCTTCGGGTCGGCGACGCCGCGGCCGGCGTCGATCTCCGCCATGATGGAGCGGGAGACCACGTCTCGCGCGGCCAGATCCCTATGCTCCGGGGCGTAGCGTTCCATAAACGGCTCACCGTCGGCGTTCCTCAGGATGCCGCCCTCGGCGCGGGCCGCCTCGGACAGCAGGATGCCGGTGTGCGCGAGCCCGGTGGGGTGGAACTGCACAAATTCGATGTCCTCCAGCTGCAGGCCGGCGGCCAAGGCCAATGCCATGCCGTCGCCGGTCAGGTCCCAGGAATTCGATGTGGTATGGAACAGTCGGCCCGCGCCACCGGTGGCAAGAAGCACGTTGCGCGCGTGGATGGCCTGAATCTTGCCCGAATGCGTGTCAAATGCCACGATGCCGGCCGCCTGCTTGCCGTCGTCGGCGAGCACCAGGTCGGTCACATACCATTCCTCGGCGAACTCGACGCCGGCGGCCACGCACTGCTGCCACAAGGTGTGCAGAATCTGGTGGCCGATGCGGTCGGCCGCATAGGCGGCGCGCTTGACCGGGGCACCGCCGAACTCGCGCGTGTGGCCGCCGAACCGGCGCTGGGCGATATGCCCGTCATCGGTACGGGAGAAGGCCACGCCCTGACGCTCCAGGTTGATCACGGTCTGCGGCGCGTATTCGGCGAGCAGTTTGGCCGCGTCCTGGTCGACGAGCCAGTCGCCGCCCTTGATGGTGTCGTAGTAATGCCAGTGCCAGTCATCGGACTCCACATTGCCCAGGCTCGCGGCGATGCCGCCCTCGGCCGAACCGGTGTGCGAACGCAGCGGCTGCAGTTTGGAGACCACGAGGATCTTCGGGTCCACGCCTTGTTCCTTGAGCTCGGTGATTTTGGGGGAGCGCAGCAGTCCCAACGCCGCCGACAGGCCGGCCGCTCCGGCGCCGACGATCACCGCATCATACATATCTTCCAAACGTTTCGGACTCATGGGTTCGATTCTCGCACACCCGCCGAACAGTCTTCGAGCCGTGTCATGGAAGCCGATTAGCCGACACGGCTGCTCAGCTTGAGTATGCCGGCATCCCGCTCGATCACTCCCCTCAGCTCCAATGCGCCGAGTAGCTCAAGTATGGTGCCGATATTGGGAATCTCGTCGGGTACCGTCTCTCGCGCCACACGCAATAGTGCGTCCGGGGTGACGATGAGATGTCGTTTACGGCATTCACGAATCAATGCCACTAATGTGCGTTCCATTTCCGGCAGCTTGGCGATAATGATACGTTGTTGGGCTTCCTTCTCGGGATCGAGCTTCGGCTTGACACGAAGATCCGGCATCTGATGCGACGAGGGCGGCTCTTCACCCTTGCTCTTGTTGGCACCGGCCTCGGCAGTTGCGCTCGCCGGCCCATCCTTGGATTGAACGAGTGTAGGCTGAGTATGCTTGGTCCTAAGACGTTTCGAATGACCTGAATCTTGTGACGACTCCTGTGACGCCGATGATTCCGAGGATGCTGGCGATAACGGAGTCGTTGCCGGCGCTTCCATGGCCTCCTCGTTTTCGGACGAGTCCTGACCTGTGGATTTCGGTATGCCTGGGCATGCCGCCATAACGGGCTTATGCCGTTCATGGCATATATCCTCAGTGGATGTGGCGGCACACAGAATCATCGCCCGGTGGTCGCCGATCATCTTATTGCACCCGGCGTTGCAAGGCTGATTGATGTCACCGGGAACCGCATACACGTCGCGCAGCAATTCGCATGCCCATCCCGCGGTGTTGAGCGCTCCGGAACGCAACCGGGCTTGCGTCACAATCAATGTGGAAGACATGGCCGCGATAATGCGGTTGCGGAGTAGAAAACGACGGGCTTCGGGAATCGTCCCTGGGCACAGTTCACTGATCAGTGCACCACCCTGCGCCTCGATACGTTCGAACAGCGTGCGGTTACGCATCGGTCCGATATGGTTGAGCCCGCCGGCGAATACGGCAACGGTTCTGCCCACATTGGCGGGCATTCTGCCGTGCAGCGCATTCAACGCTCCCCAATGTGCCGCCGCATCCGTGCCCATTGCGCCTCCGGACACGACCAGATGCCCGGCAACGACTGCCTGTTCGGCTACGGTGTGTGCCACATACCGGCCGTATTCGGTCACGTCCCGTGAACCGACGATGCCGACCGGTTTGGCGCAACTGGTCAATGCGCGTGGATCGCCTTTGATCCACAAACACAGCGGTGGCGCCCAATCGGAGCGAATGGACAGGTCGGCCAACTGCGAGGGCCAACATGGATGGCCGGGGCCGATAATCCATTGCGTGCCATCCATAGTGAACCAGTCGCCCAGTTGGATGATGTCTTGCGAGGGCAGGTCCATCATGCGGTTATGCCAGCCGGCCAGTGCATTGCGGAAGGAGCACATCGCATTCGCCGACGCCTTGCGGCCCCATCGGGTGAGGCCATCCACGAACATGCGGTCAATGCGTGACAGCGCCGGGCCGCAGATTCCAGATGGCTGGCTTGGATGGGATTGCGCCAACGCGTGCCAGAGGGATTCGGCGCTTTCCGCGCCTTTGAGCGCGGCGTACATCATCACATCCGCCCCATCAAGACAGAACGTGAGCGCGGCGCGGTACAACGTATCCGTGGGAGGCATGGGAATGGTGCGCGAAACAGCGAGGCCCGTATCGGTGTGATCCACACTGCCTGCGGTGCCGCCAGATTGTCGGATATCAGTAGCGTTACTCATGTCATCCTCGTTCTCATTTCGATGCCCTGATGGACGTCCTGCTCGGTGGGGGATACGCGGCCGGCCAGATCGGCGAGCGTCCAAGACAGACGCATGGCGCGATCGGCCCCGCGCAATGTGAGTTGATGATTGGACAGGGCCCGATTGACCAATTCCATCGCTTTCAGCGACGTATTGGCGTGCAGCCATTTGCCCGAAGCTTGCGCGTTGCACACCCATCCATACTGTCTGAACCGGTCCTTGGCCACTTGACGGGCGCGAATCACACGAGCTTGTATCCCGGCACTGGACTCGCCGATCGTCTCGCTCTGCGCGGCAATGCGCGAGACCGGTGGCACCGCCATCTGAATATCCACACGATCCAATATCGGTCCGGACAATCGCGAGAAATAACGAATACGGTCTTTTTCCCGGCAAGCGCAACGTTCGCCGGTACCGTAATAGTATCCGCACGGGCAGGGGTTGGCCGCCATGATGAGTTGGAATGAGGCCGGGTAATAGGTGCTGCCTTTTGAACGGGAAAGCGCCACATACCCGGATTCCAATGGTTCGCGCAACGTCTGCAGGGCGCGTGCGCTGAATTCCGGTGCCTCGTCCAGAAACAGAATGCCTCGATGCGCGCGCGTGATCGCGCCGGGAACGGCGATGCCGCTGCCACCACCCACCAAGGCCGCCGTGCTGGCGGTGTGGTGCGGTGCCTCGAACGGCGGCATGTCGGTGATGCCGTACTGAGGCAGTATGCCGCACAGCGACCGTATCGACGCCACCTCCAGTTGTTCCGCCTCGTTCAACGGGCACATGATGCCGGGCATACGTGAGGCCAGCATGGTTTTGCCGCTGCCTGGCGGTCCGGTCATGATGAGATTATGTCCGCCTGCCGCCGCCACTTGCAGCGCCCATTTGGCATGTTCCTGACCCAGAACCTCGTTCATATCGCCACAATCGTTGGGATGGCTTGTGGGCGATTGATCCGTGGTGGTCTCGTCGGCAACCGGTGTATCAGTAATCGTATAGGTGGCATCGCCGCCCATCAGTTCGATGAGCTCACCCACATGCCTCACGCCCACTACATCCAGTCCATCCACCATCGAAGCCTCGTCAAGATTGCGATGGGGAACAATCATTTTGCGCACGCCACGTTCCTCGGCATGCAGCATGATCGGGAGCAGCCCATGAATCGGCAGCACCGAGCCGTCAAGATTCACTTCGCCGAGCACAATGGTATCTTCCAAGCAATCATGCCCTATGGCACCCGCCGCGCATAGGACGCTGGCCGCGATGGCCAGATCATGCGACGAACCACGTTTGGGCATGGCCGCAGGGCTCATGTTCACGGTCACGCGGGTTTGCGGCCAACCGAATCCAGTGGCTTGACACGCCGATTTCACGCGCTCGCGGGCTTCGGACAACGATGCATCCGGCAATCCGATGATGCTGAAGTATGGCAAGCCAGGGCTGATGAAAGCCTGCACTTGGACGATGAAGGCCTTAAGGCCGATCAGTCCGACTGAGAGAGTGCTGCCGATAGCCATGTCTACTCCTTTCGCAATGTGTTTCGCAACGTGGCTGTTTTTTTGGGGGGGCGAATTCAGAAGGCGTTTTCGATGTGATGCATGAGCGGTCTGCCCACCCGAAGCACGATGGTGACGACATCGAAACGGACTGCCGTATGCGGCACACGATTACGCCGGTCAAGCAGCCAATCGCAGGCGGCTTTCCTGAGATTGTGCTGTTTCGCCGGCGTGACGGCCTCTTGCGGATATCCGTAATGCATGGACCGGCGTGATTTCACTTCGACGAACACCACCGTGTACTCGGGATTGAGCATCACGATGTCCAATTCGCCGTAACGGGTATGCCAATTGCGGCTCAAGGTCGTCCAACCGTGTTCCTCCAGCCACGCGGCGGCATACTGCTCGCCGAGCGCACCGAACTGTTTGGGCGTCAGATTGCGGTCGCCCATCGTGGCCGCAATCCGTTCCGAAGGCAGCGTTGCCTGCGGATCAGGTGAAGCCAGCATGGGCTGGTGAAAGGCAAGACCGGCGTCGATGCCGGACTTCGTCGTCGGCTGGGTAGGTGGTAAAGCGTTCATGATTCCACTGTGCGGGTTACTTATGTAAGAGCACAAGCGCAACCGGCAAATGTGGATACTATGACGCGGTTTGGCGTGTTGTGGATAACGTGTGGATGAAAACCCGGTTATCCACCATTAGTTCAGAAGGTTTACCAAGGCTCCCCAGTCGGCTTCCCTGTGACGACAGACAACCCGCCGAGTTGTTCGCTGAATACGTCAGACCCAGTGAGCGGAGAAGGGAGCCAAGGTGCGGTCACTTCACCAAATCGGTGAGTTCGCCAAGGTTCAGTTCGAAGCTGACGCCACGATCCTCGAAATGCGGCTGGTTACGGGTGCTGACCATGGCGTGGCGCACGAACTCACCGGCGATTTCGGCCGACTCGGCCAGACCGCGGCCGGCCATCACCGCGCCGCACAGGGCAGATGCGAAGGCGTCACCCGTGCCGTGAATCATGTATGGCAGCTTTTCATGAGCCAGCTCGATCTTGCCGGCAACACCGGTGGAAGCGCTGGCCATATAGTTGACGATTTTGCCATCGCCATGGTTGATGCCCTTCAGCACCACGTTCTTGGCACCCAACTTCAGCAGAGCACCAAGCAGCTCGTTAACCGTGGCCTCATCAATATCCTGGCCGGGATAGTCACGCTTGGTGAGAATGCTCGCTTCGGTGAGGTTCGGCATCAACACGTCGGCACCATCGGCCAGCGCGCCCATTGCCTCGCACAGCTCCGGTGTGTACGTGGGGTACATTTCGCCGGCGTCTCCCATCACCGGGTCAACCAGACGCAGCGCGTTCGGATATTCGCGGTAGAGACGCTGAATGATCGCCACCTGATCGGGGGAGCCGAGGAAGCCTGAATACACGCCATCCAGCTCCACGTCTTCCTTCTGCCAGGCATCCAAGTAACCGGAGAGAATATCCGTGGTGTCATGGAACGTGAACACTGCATAGCGCGTGTGCGCCGAGAACAGGGCGGTCGGCACCGGGCACACATCGCAGCCGGCAGCCGAGAGAATCGGAATCGCAGCGGTCAGCGAGCACTTGCCGTAGCCGCACATGTCGTGCACGGCGGCCACGCGCGGAATATAGTTCGGATCACGGTCATACAGTGTTACATCGGTCATGTCTGTTCGAATCCCTTCACCATGTTGGCGGAATAATTCATTGGCGATGTTTGACTGTAGTCGTTCGTCATGTAAACCATGTAACCGGGCGGCGGAAAAAGGAACAGACGTCATCACCGAGCGGGCAAACCGTCTTGGTGACGGGTGGAACAAGCAATCATCACGGACACTTGAGCCATGCGCGAAAGGCATGGTAGCGATATCACCGTGACCGCAGTCGACCGTGAAAGCGCATGCGTGCGGCCCGGCGTGTCGCGATAATTTCAACGACTTTTTCGTGACTTCTGACAGTCTCTCACGTCAATGATCCCAAGGCTTTATAAGCCCTTATAGGCAAGCCCGATAACGTTCAGCTTGCGCCGCGCGGCCCAAGCGTCGTAACTTCATAACCAACACCTCGCCAACCGCCCGAACACGGCAGGCGGGTGGCAAGGAAAAATCCTCGCGACCTAGCACAACCAAGGAGAAAGACCCATGGCCGAGAACAACAAGAAGTACCGTTTTGAAACCCTGCAGCTGCATGTGGGCCAGGAGCAGGCCGACCCGGCCACCGACTCCCGTGCAGTCCCGATCTACGCCACCACCAGCTACGTCTTCCACAACTTCGACCACGCCGAGGCTCGCTTCGATCTCGCTGACCCGGGCAACATCTACGGCCGTTTGACCAACACCACCCAGGGTGTCTTCGAGGACCGCATCGCCGCCCTTGAAGGTGGTACCGCTGGTCTGGCCGTCGCTTCCGGTGCCGCTGCCGTTGAATACGCTGTGCGTAATATCACCCAGTCCGGTGACCACATCGTCGCCGCCAAGAACATCTACGGTGGAACCTTCAACCTGCTGCGCCACACCCTGCCGCGTGACGGCATCACCACCACCTTCGTTTCCGCCGAGAACCCGCAGGAGTTCGAGGACGCCATCCAGGAGAACACCAAGCTCGTCTACTTCGAGACCTTCGGCAACCCGAACGCTGATCTGCCGGACTTCGAGGCCATCTCCGAAATCGCCCACAAGCATCACCTGCCGGTGATCGTGGACAACACCTTCGCCACTCCGTACCTGTTCCGCCCGCTGGAGCACGGCGCCGACGTGGTGGTCGAGTCCGCCACCAAGTTCATCGGCGGCCACGGCACCACCCTCGGCGGTGTGATCGTCGAAGGCGGCAAGTTCAACTGGGCCGAGGTGCCGGGCAAGTTCCCGACCCTGACCGAGCCGGACCCCTCCTACCACGGCCTGAACTTCTACGAGGCTCTCGGCGGTGCCGCCTTCGTGACCCGCGTCCGCGCCATTCTGCTGCGCGACACCGGCGCCACCCTGTCTCCATTCGCCGCCTTCCTGCTGCTGCAGGGCACCGAAACCCTGTCCCTGCGCGTCGAGCGCCACGTCCAGAACGCTCTGAAGGTCGTCGAGTACCTGCAGACTGTGCCGGAAGTCGAGTCCGTCTCCCACCCGTCCATCCCGGGCCGTCCGGATCACGACCTGTACGAGAAGTACTTCCCGAACGGAGCAGGCTCCATCTTCACCTTCGATATCAAGGGCGGAAAGGATGCGGCTCGCGTCTTCATCGACAATCTGCACCTGTTCTCTCTGCTGGCCAATGTGGCCGACGCAAAGTCCCTCGTCATCCACCCGGCTTCCACTACGCACTCCCAGGAGACCCTGGAAGAGCTCGAGGACCAGGGCATTCACCAGGGCACCATCCGCCTGTCCATCGGCACCGAGAACATCGAGGACATTCTCGATGACCTGAAGGGCGGCTTCGAAGCCCTTCGCGCTTCCGGCTTGGCCAAGTGAGGTCGACAGGAGGGTTGACGGCCCGATGAGAAGGGGCGCGATGCTAATGGGGTGCATCGCGAATCATCGAGCCGTATGGGGTGCCTTCCGCCTGATCGCTTGACCCAAGGAGTAGAAAGCTCGCACTGACGTCATGCAGTGCGGGCTTTCTTGCGTCTGTATGCCTCACACTGTTTGCGCAGAGGCATGAATAGTGTGAGACCTGAGACGACATAATCCTCAAGGATGAGGGCCGGCGCGTGGCCGACCGCCCAATTCAGTCTGGCGCACGATGGGGCGCGCCGTTATTTCTTCATAAGTTGGAATCGTCATCCGGGCATAAGGTCCGGCCAAATATGGAGAGGCATTATGAACGTGCAGAACCCGTCCGCATCGCGCGGCATCGCTATTCAGGCCGTCGACTTGGTCAAGAACTACGGCACCGGCAGCAATATGGTTCACGCCCTGCGTGGCGTGAACGTGAGTTTCGAACGCGGCAAATTCACCGCCATCATGGGCCCGTCCGGCTCCGGCAAATCCACGCTTATGCACACGCTCGCCGGCCTCGACTCCGCCACATCCGGGCATATTCTTTTCGGCGGGGCAGACCTGACCCGCATGGACGACAAGCAGCTCACCTTGCTACGTCGCCACAAGATCGGCTTCATCTTCCAAAGCTTCAACCTGTTGCCCATGTTCACCGCCGAACAGAACATCCTCATGCCACTGACTCTCGCCGGAGACAAGCCCGACCACGCCTGGTTCGACCTGCTCGTCGATACCCTGGGACTGAAGCAGCGCCTGAACCACCGACCGAATGAACTGTCCGGTGGCCAGCAGCAGCGCGTGGCCATCGCCCGCGCGCTGATTACCAAGCCGAAGCTGGTGTTCGCTGACGAGCCGACCGGCAACCTCGACTCCGTTTCCAGCGCCGAAGTGCTCGGCTTCCTGAAGCGTTCGGTCAACGAGCTTGGCCAAACCATCGTCATGGTCACGCACGATGCGGTGGCCGCCTCCTACGCCGACCGTGCCATCGTATTCGCCGACGGACAGATCGTGGCCGATGAATCGAATCCTACTGCCGAAACGATGAACGAGCTGCTTATGGCCGAACGCGAACGCGCCACGCGCACTGCCGTCACCAGCACACGCGCCGACACGCTCGCCCGTCTTGCCGGCGTAGAGGATGTGCCCAACCTGCCCATCACCGACGCTCCATTGCCCCCAGCCGGGAGAACCGGCACCATACGCCATGCCCGCGCCGCCGCACAGCACACTCGCTGAGCCGGAAAGCGAGAGACAGGATACCCCCATGTTTTCCATCACTCTGAAACTTATGAAGAAAAGCGCCAGGATGCTGATTCCGGCAGGCATCGCCATCCTGATCGGCACTGCGTTCATCGCCGCTACCTTCCTGTTCGGCAACGCGATGAACGATGCGCTTGCCGCCCAGAATACCGCCCAGCTCGGCGGCGCGAACTACGTGATCAGCCCGGATAGCGGCAAGGACCTGACCGATAAGGACCAGGACTACATCTACACGCGCACGGTTAACGACTTCCAGCTTGACCGCATCCGCGCCACCAAAGGCGTCAAGGACGCACGTGCCGGCTACGCGGGTTCCGTGACCGTAACCCGTGGCAACAAGCATGCCAGCAGCTACGTCATCACCACCGCCACAAAACGCACGCTGCTGCCGGTCACCATCACGCAAGGAGACCAGCCGGCGGACAGCAACGAGATCGCCCTGACCAAGTCCGTAGCCGACCAGCTCGGCGTCAAGGTAGGGGACCGTGTGACCGTCAACTCGCAGGCGGCGCAGTATGCGGGCAAGACCGGCGATTCGGCCGGTAATACCGGTGACGCTGGTGATGAGTCGGCCCAGAACGCCGATGGCGCGAGCTCGCACGACGGTGATTCCGATGCCGTGTCCGGCGCGTCCGCCCCATCCGACGGCACCGACACGGCCGCCGACTCCGGCATGACCGTGCGCGTGGTCGGCCTCACCGACGACCCGAACGGTGCCTACGCCTACTACGGTGGCGCTTCCGTGCTTTCCGACAACGTCATCACCGCAATGGCCGGCAGCAACGATTTCGGCAACCTGCCTGTCTACCTCGTCTATCTCGACATCGACGATGCCAGCGACGCGGCCGCGGCATCCACCGTAAAACAGGTCAGCACACTGCTCCCTAAGCATTTCAGCGTGCAATCCCGTGCCGCGCTCGTCGAGGAATCCGTCAAAAGCATGAGCTCGGGCGAAACCAGCATCACCACCATCTTCCTGCTGAGCTTCGGCATGCTCGCCATGCTGGTCGCGGCACTCGTCATCGCCAACACCTTCCAAGTGCTCGTGGCACAGCGCCGCCGCACACTCGCCCTGCTGCGCACCATCGGCGCGAACAAAAGCCAGCTGTATGTCTCCGTGCTGTTTGAAGCCGGTGTGCTGGGACTGATCGCCTCCGCACTGGGAGTGGGCCTGGGCATCGGACTCATGGCCGCACTATGCCAGTCGGGCCTGATGAAAGCCACCGGCATGACCATGCGACTGGTACTATCCGGTCCGGTGTTCACGGTGCCTATGGCATTCGGCATCATTATGACGGTGATTGCCTCGCTAGGCTCCGCGCGTTCCGCTACCGCCGTCACCCCGCTGGAAGCGTTGCGACCCATCGAACTGACCGACACGCGACGGGCCGGTGTGGTCCGCGCCGTGATTTCCATGCTGCTGATTGTGGGCGGCGTGGCACTGTGCGCATTCTCTGTATGGCAGATGTCCGAGAAAATCGCCGGACGTGATTCAATGGCCGACAAGCAGTATTCGCTGGTGCTGCTCGCTGCCATCATCGGATGTGCATTGATCTTCCTTGGACTGGTGCTTTCCGCCACGTTCTGGCTACCGGTGCTCATGCGCGGCGTGGGCGCGCTGGTTGCACTGGCCGGTCCGTCCGCCAAAGTGGCACATGCGAACATTCAGAAGAACCCGCGCCGCGTGGCCGCCACCGGTGCCGCACTGCTTATCGGCGTGACGCTGGTCTCCACCATCGCCACCGGTGCCGCCAGCGCCAAGCAAACCATGAACGAGGCGCTGACCACGCGCTACAGCGTCGACATGATTGCCGCTGGCTCCGATATGACTGGCAAACAGGCCGGCGAGGCAGCCAAAGTCAAGGGCGTTCAGAGCAGTATCTACGCGCCGACCCGCATGATGACCATGAAGGATGCCGACGGCAAGAGCCTGAGTGTGCTGGTCGTGGGCGTGGATGGCGTCGACGCGCTGCGCAAGGTGGTGCGCTCCGATTTGTCCGGTGTGACCATTGATGGCGATTCCGTACTGATGCCCAAGTATTCCGCCGCTACAGGCAAGGATATTCCGCTGGACAAGAGCGTTACGTTCACGGCTGGAGCGGCCGAAGCACAAGCCGATGCCGCCAATGGTCCGTCCGGTAATGATGCGAACGGCAGCGCCGAAAACGGCAATGGACAATCCGGCGGCACACAGACGCTGACGCTCAAACCGCGGAAGGTGGACTATCGCCGCATTGCCTCCAACTACGCCGCGGTCGCCTTCGTGGACGCCAGCCACTTCACCAACGGTGGAATCAAGGCCGACGGGCATATCATGCTTATGCGTATTGACGCCGAGGGCGCGGGTGTTGCGCTGAACGACGTATTCACCAACGTGCAGAATGTGTTCTCCGCCAGTGCTGGTGTTACCGTGACCGGTCCGGTGGCCGAACGTACGCAATGGGAGACCATGATCAACGGCATGATGGCATTGTTGGTCGGTTTGATTGCGGTGGCTGTGCTCATCGCCTTGGTCGGCGTAGCGAACACGCTGAGTCTGTCGGTGATCGAACGCACACGCGAATCCGCCACCTTGCGTGCCATCGGCATGACGCGCGGCCAACTGCGGCGCTCGCTGGCGGTGGAGGCGTTGCTGCTTTCGCTCGTCTCCGGCGTGGTGGGAGTGGTATTGGGTACCCTGTTCGGCTGGCTCGGATCCTACATGGTGTTTAGTTTGTACGGCGACACCGTGTTCCCGTTCGAATGGGCCACCAACGGTGTGGTGCTCGGCGTCGCCGCGCTCGCCGCTCTGCTGGCCAGCGTGGCACCCGCCCGCCGGGCCGTCAAAACGCCACCAGTTGAAGCCTTGGCCGAAGCGTAGAGCAATAAGCTCCCTCATCAGAGGGAGCTTTTTTGTTACACCAGCCCGTTATCGTACGCGAAGACTACAGCCTGTACGCGGTCACGGGCGTTGATTTTGGCGAGGATATGCGCCACGTGGGTTTTGACGGTGGGAAGGGAGATAAAGAGCTTGTCCGCGATCTCCTGATTGCTCAGACCATGGGCGATCTCCACCAGCACCTCGCGTTCACGGTCGGTAAGCAGATCCAGTTCGGGATCGGTGTATGCTGGGCGTGACGTATTGGAACCGTCGGAAGCGGCTCCGGCAGGGGAGGGGATGCCGGTCATCGAGCCGGCACCGTTGCCGGCCGCACCGCCAGAGACGCCGACGGCGGAACCGTACACGGCACCGGAGCGCGCGACATCGCCGGTCAGCGAACCATGCTGCGCGTAACCGTCCTGCATCATCTTTTCGATGAGTCGCTTGGTGGCGGAAGGCGCGATAATCGCATTGCCTTGGAATACAGTACGAATCGAACTGAGCAACGTTTCCGGTTCGGTGTCCTTGAGCAGGAAGCCCGAGGCGCCGGCATTGATGGCCGCCATCACATACTCGTCCAAATCGAACGTCGTCAGAATGATTACGCGCGTCGGCCGGTCGTCAGCCGATTCGGCCGAGACGGTCGCGTCGCCCGGCGCGGCCGAGAGCGAGGTAATACGGCTCGTGGCCTCAATGCCGTCCATGCCGGGCATGCGCACATCCATCAGCACCACGTCGGGATGCAGGGATTCCGCCAACGCCACGGCTTGGGCGCCGTCGGACGCCTGCCCGACCACCTCCATATCCGGTTGCGAACCAATGACCATGGCAAAACCGGCACGCACCAGCTCCTGGTCATCCGCAATAATCACGCGAATGCTTCTGCTCTCGTTCATGCTCTCCACTGTATCCGTTTCCTATCGGAGCGCCGCTCCATAAACACCCTGATTGTTCCCTGAGTTCTTATTGGGCAAGTCTCTCACCGGGGTAACGTTCCCGCGTGTTGCATCTGACTATCCAACGAAGCCGCCGGTCGCAACTGCATATCCGGCTGCACACCCTCATGGGCCTCGTCGCTGAACCCGGTTTCACGCAACACTCTCAACAGCTGACGCATATGAGCCAATGCGGCGCGCCCCCGAGCACCAATCGCGGCAAAAGCCGCTTCAATCTGCATACTATCAGGCGCAGGTTCGGCGTTGAGCATCACCAGTCCCTCATCAGCCTGCGCAATCACCGATTCCAGCGTGGTCAGTACTTCGGTTTGCATCGCCGCACTAATACGGTTGCGCTCTAAGTTGGCCGCCAGCACCTTTTGCCGCTCCTGCTCGGCTCGCAGCGCCTCCTCGCGTTGCAACAGCACCAGAGCGTTTGCGCCACGCGAACGGCTCCATCGAGCCATCGCAATGCAGGCAAAACCGACCAACATGATTCCCGCGCCCGGCAGCAAGCCGGACAAAACCAGCCTCCATTTTGAGAGCATGGAACTACCATCAGGCAAAAACAGATGGAACAGCTGACTGTATCCATTCCACCCAGCCATCACCTTGATGCCCGCAAGCCACGAGTCGGCTGCCAGCGCCACGCTCACCCAGCGCCAAGCGGACTCTCGTCCATACAATACCGCCGAATACACGGATACCATCGCAAACATATTGATGGCCAAGATCGATGGCAAGAACAACAGTTGCACAGCAGACAGCACCGCCATCGCCAGCGCGCTGCCCTCTGGGAAGCGGCGGCGGAACGCCAAAGGCGAGAGCATAATAATCGTCAGCGTTATAGTCGGCACGCGGTTCGGCGAATACGGGGCATTGCCGATCATCTGCAAATCGCCATACGTGGCGGAATCAAATAGCGCAATCAGCACGATAGCGGCGATAACGTCCATCAGAAGATAGTGCCGCTCGGTCCACTGCGCAAATCGACCCACCCAGTTCGACTCACGCGTATCTCCTTGGTCGAGTACTTTGGGGCGCGCCCGATCCATCAATCCTCGTATACGCGAGATAACGGTTAGCACCGGATCCTCCGTATCGGTGCCAGACTGTGGGGCGGCAGGGGAGAGCGGAATCGTAGCCGCCACAATAAAGCCACCATTCGGCCCTGGGCCGGCCTGCACGCTGCCACCCAACGACTCAATGCGTTCATGCATACCAACCAATCCGTATCCGGGCTTATGACCGTCTGCTGCAGACGCCGCGCCACGGCCGTTATCGGATACGGTAATCGACAGCACATCGTTTGACCAGATTTCATCGATGGTGGCTTTAGCGCCCTCGCCCGCATGTTTGCGCGTATTGGTCAGCGCTTCCTGCACAAGACGGAACACGGCGGTTTCCGCGTCGGCGGACAGCCGGTCAGGTTGCGCTTTGCCGGTCATATGCCGGGACACCACCAGATGACCATCAAACAGCGAATCGATGTCGGCATATCCGGTACTGCCACTCGCACCGAACACATTGAACAGACGCTGCATATCATGCTGCGCGCGTTCGGCCTCATGCCGAATCGTACCCATCGTGTGCTTGGCGATGGCCAGATCATGCGCACCCGCATACCGGCCGCCATCCGACTGCACAATAATCGTGGAGAGCGTATGTGCCACCACGTCATGCATATCACGGGCGATGCGTGCGCGTTCGGCCAACGCCGCGATGCGCGTCTCCTCGGCCTCTTTCGCCACAATGGAGGCGTTGCGCTCGCGCATGGCCGCCAGCGTGGCGTTGCGCGCTCGCTGCCACAAGGCCATGATGATGACGCTCAGCACGCTCGATTCGATGAACGCCGCCTCCATGCCGAAGTCAGCGAGCATCTTGGCCCCGCAGTTGACGGCGCCGTTTGCCCCCACGACGCCGGTGACCGCCGGACATGCGGGCATCGTGATGGCATCGGCCAGCCAGCCGTCGCGGATGACGCGCGAACCGGAGGAAGGTCCGGCGAACAGCGGACCCACGTTGAAAGACACCGACCAGACCGTCGCCGCGACCAGTCCCATGACGAACGCCGTGACGATGAACCGCCAGGAATGTCGGGGATTGCCGTACAGAATCACCGAATACACCATGATCAGGGCGTAGAAATCGAAATACGTGATCGCCGGGCCGAACACAAGATGCGTGATGGTCAGCGCCACGAACAGCCAGGCCGCCGGCTCCGGGCGATACCTGCGCAGCATCAGCGGCACGAAGACCGGCAGCGACCACAGCGTCATCGACGCCTGAGTTGCGGGAAACAATATGCCGGCCGTCGAATCAGGGCTGGTGACGCCGGTGAACGGCACGCAGCCGGCGATCAGCGCTGCGGCGAGCAACGTGTCCCATAGCAGTGTGCGGGTCGACTCCCGTGCGCACCATGCCCTCACGCGCGCCATAATCTCCATAACGCACAAGGCTAGCGTGTCCGGCGACGAACCGGTATCACTCTTCAGGAGGATTTATGGACTAGAGTCTTGAACCATGACAATGCTGAGCAAATACCACGTGCCCGGACTGGCCATAGAGGACCATTCCATCGATGTTCCGCTCGACTGGACCGGCCACGAGCCCGGGCGGGCATTCGACGGGGAAACCATCAAACTGTTCTATCGCGTGGTCACCGCGCCCGAACACGTGCATGACGACCTTCCCCTGCTGATCTTCCTGCAAGGCGGTCCCGGCGGCGCCGGCCCGCGCCTCAACAGCCCGACCTCCGACGGATGGATCGAGGAGGCCATCAGGCACTTCCGGGTGATCCTGCCCGACCAGCGGGGCACCGGTCGTTCCTCGCGAGTGGACACGCACGCCATGGCCCGCATCGCCGCCGCGCACGACGATGATGCCGTGGCAGGCGCCCGAGCCCAAGCCGACTACCTGAAGAAGTTCCTCGCCGATTCCATCGTGCGTGACTTCGAACATCTGCGCCTGACCGAATTCGGTGGCCGCAAGTGGGTGACGATGGGCCAAAGCTACGGCGGATTCCTGACCCTGACCACACTGTCCCTGTTCCCGGCCGGCGTAATCGCCAGCTTCACCACCGGCGGCATCCCGCACGTGCCGGCCGACGCCGCTGAAGTGTACGAGCATACCTTCCCGCGCATGGTGCGCAAGACGACTCAGTTCTACGAGCGCTACCCACAGGACAAGGAGCGCGTGGCCGCCATCGCCGACAAGTTGCCGACTACTGAGGAAGTCGCCGAATTCGTTGGCAAACTCACCGATTCCGTACTGAATCCGATGGCTGGTACCGATGTGAAGCATCGACTTGGCGTGATCGCCGGCATGGCCGCCCACGGCTTCCCGCTGATGCCGAACGGCGACCCGCTCACCGTCGAACGCTTCCAGTGCTTGGGAACCGACTTTGGCATGAAGCCGAGCTTCGAGCGTGTCCATTGGATTCTTGACGACGCCTTCCTTGATGGCGATGGTTCCGCTTCTGCCGACTCGCCGTTGTCTGACGAATTTTTGACCAAGGTGATGAACGCCACTTCGTCGCGCCCGCTGTACTGGCCGCTGCAGGAGTTCATCTACGCCAACGGTGAGATGGAACAGCCGATTCGCTGGGCCGCCCAGCGCGTGCGCGATGGCAAGCCCGAATTCGGCGCTGATGAACGCCCGCTCAACTTCACTGGCGAGGCCATGTTCCCGTGGATGTTCGAACAGGAGGCCGCATTGCGCCCGTTCAAGCCGGCCATGGACCTGCTCATGGAAGACACGCACTTCGGCGTGATCTATGACGAAGGTCAGCTGGCCCGCAATGAGGTGCCGCTGCAGGCCGCCGTCTACTTCGACGACATGTACGTCGATTCCGGTATGCAGCTCGACACTTTGAGCCGCGTGGGCAACAGCCACTACTGGACCACCAACGAATTCGAGCATGACGGTCTGCACGGCTCGCTCGTCTTCAAGCACCTCTACACCGAAGCCCTCAACCGAGGCGACCTCGAAGAACTGTTCTGACTCAAGGAAGCAAGCTCCCTCTGATGAGGGAGCTCTGTATACATGCACGAAAGGAAAACGTATGACTCAGAACCTCACCATCGGTTTTATCGGATATGGCAACATGGCCCAGGCCATCGCCCAAGGCTTCGTCGACGCGGGCGTGGTCACCGGCGGTCAGATGGTCGCCTGTGCCGCCCACTACGACAAGCTTGAGAAGACCACCGCCGAACTTGGCGTGCGCCCGTTGCGCAATGCGCTGGAAGTGGTGACGGCCGCCGACGTGGTCATCATCGCCATCAAGCCCTACCAGATCGCCGCCGTCGTCAAGCCGCTGGCCGACGAACTTGCCAGGCCGGGCAAGATCGTCGTCTCCATCGCCGCCGGCTGGAATCTCAAGAAGTACCAGGACCTGTTCGCCACCGAAGACGGCGAATCCGTCGACCCCCCGGACATCCATATCCAGTGCACCATTCCGAACACTCCGATGGCCGTGGGCAAGGGCGTGCTCGTCACCGAATCCGTCAACACCCTGACCGACGACGAAACCGAAACCTTCGAGCAGCTATTCGGCCCCATCAGCCTCATCGAGCGCGTGGACACCGCGCATATGAACATCGCCATGGTGGTGGCTGGCTGTGCGCCCGCCTTCACTGACATGTACATCGAGGCCTTGGGCGACGCCGGCGTGCAGTACGGTCTGCAGCGAGCCACCGCCTACCGGCTCGCCGCCAAGATGGTCGAAGGTGTCGGCGCGCTCTACATGGCCACTGAAACCCATCCCGGTGCCATGAAGGACGCCGTCTGCTCGCCCGGTGGTACCACCATCAAGGGCGTCGCCCAGCTTGAAAAGGACGGGTTCCGCGGCTCGGTCATCGACGCCGTAGACGCCATCGTCGGCTGACTGCCAATCAGAGTTCGCGTATATTCGCATATCACAGTCAAGGCCTTCGAGCCGTATGCTCGGAGGCCTTTGCATATGGCCGGTTCACCACATGCACGTTCAATGTGTCCAGCTTCTCCCTAGACTGGAATCATGTCTCTTACTATCGGAATCGTCGGACTGCCGAACGTCGGCAAGTCCACCATGTTCAACGCACTGACCCGCAACAACGTGCTGGCCGAAAACTACCCGTTCGCCACCATCGAGCCGAACACCGGCATCGTACCATTGCCGGACAAGCGTTTGCCCGTGCTGGCCAAGCTGGTCCACACCGAAAAGGTCGTGCCCGCCACGGTGACCTTCGTGGACATCGCCGGCATCGTCAAGGGCGCCTCCGAAGGCGAAGGCCTGGGCAACAAGTTCCTGGCCAACATCCGCGAGGCGGACGCGATCTGCGAGGTCGTGCGCGCCTTCGAGGACGACGACATCGTCCACGTCAACGGCAAGGTGGATCCGGCCGACGACATCGACACCATCAACACCGAGCTGATCCTCGCCGACCTGCAGACCATCGAAAACGCGCTGCCCAAGCTGGAGAAGGATCTGAGGGGCAAGAAGATCGAGCCGGCCTACATGGACGCAGTCAAGCAGGCAAAGACCATCCTTGAAGCCGGCGAGACGCTCGACAAGGCCGCACGCGAAGGCCGCTTCGACAAGGATTCCGTCTACGACCTGCATCTGATGACCGCCAAGCCGTTCATCTACGTGTTCAACGTGGACGACAACGAGCTGGCCAACAAGGACCTGCAGGCTAAGCTCGCCGCATCCGTGGCCCCGGCTCCGGCCGTGTTCCTCAACGCTCAGTTCGAGGCAGACCTGACCGAGCTCGACGAGGCGGACGCCCGCGAAATGCTGGCCGACGCTGGCTTGAGCGAGTCCGGTCTCGACCAACTGGCCCGCGTGGGCTTCGACATCCTCGGACTGCAGACCTTCCTGACTGCAGGCGTCAAGGAAGTGCGCGCTTGGCAGATCCACAAGGGCTGGACCGCCCCGCAGGCCGCCGGCGTGATTCACACCGACTTCGAAAAGGGCTTCATCAAGGCTGACATCGTCTCCTACGACGATTTCGTGGCCGCCGACGGCTCCATGGCCAAGATCAAGGAGGAAGGCAAGCTCCGTCAGGAAGGCCGCGACTACGTCATGGCCGACGGAGATATTGTGGAGTTCAAATTTAACGTGTCCCACTGAGCTTCACAGGGGTTAAAAAACGGCG
>OBXU01000040.1_pt1 | contig 141310 bp, 139 predicted proteins | sample 1476671 | NCBI WGS metagenome assembly OBXU01 (sample SAMEA2580182, study PRJEB22360) | human gut metagenome | biome: human gut; feature: human-associated habitat; material: faeces | place: Denmark | collected 2008/2010
ACGAGGAGATCGCCAGGCTACAATCGAAGGCAGCCAGCCCGAACACAAGCGTTGCACTTACAAATTGAATCCGGGGGTTCCTGCGTTTTAGCGGACTGCGGTAGCATGGGAACCATGATTCTGCATTTGCATCTGGTTCGTCATGGGCAAACCACGTTCAATAAATACAACCGTCTTCAGGGATGGTGCAATGCGCCGCTCACCGCATCCGGACTTGCCGATGCCGACAGGGCCGGGCACAAACTTGAGGGCTATGATTTTGCGGCGGCATATTGTTCCGATACTTCTCGCGCTGAAATCACAGCGAAGCGAATTCTCGATATCAATGAGGCTGCCGGACATGCACGGCCAGAACTCACGGCCGATATGCATTTCCGCGAACAATGCTACGGATACTTCGAGGGTCAGGACATGTCGCTGGCTTGGACCGCTGCGGGTGGGCCTCACGGCGCGAAGGACTACAACGACATCGTAGCCAAATTTGGTCTGGCCGCCTCCCGTGATTTCCTGAAAGAGGCCGACCCCTTCCATGACGCGGAATCCGATGAGGAATATTGGACGCGCGTCGAAGGCGCGTTCCGTCTTATCGCCGACAACCCGAATCTCAAGGATGGCGACGATGTGCTGCAGATTTCGCATGGCAACACACTGCTTAGCCTCGGCCACCGGTTCGGCGGCCCTGACCTCGATCTGAACGAACGCCCGGCCAATGGTTCGGTAACCGTGCTCGACTTCGACACCGACAAGCCGTTCGGCGAGGCCGTGACCATCGTTTCGTACGGCAAGTAGCAAATAGCAAGCAATACATATCGAATAGCACGTACGGTCCACGGCGGCACGCCGCAAACGAAAGCGTCAGCAGGACACCTTTCGTCTATAGCCGCATGCATCCACGCGCACGGTTTTCGCCCTGCGCGTGCAATGGTATGCCAAGAAATAGGGAAGGAGTGCTACCCTTATCCGAGTAAGTGTGACCTCAAGGAGGCAACAATGGGAGTCGGAGAGATCGCAGGCCTGATTGCGGCCATCGCGTTCGCAGTATTGGCCGGATTCATGATCTATCCGCTAATTCGGTTGGGCAAGATGTTCGACCAGATTTCGCAGACCGTCAAGGAATCCGGTGAGCATGCCATCCCCGCATTGGATGAGGGCGTGACCACCGTCAAGCAGGTCAACAAGTCGCTTGAGGATGTCAACAAGATTTCCGCCGCGGCTTCCACCACCGCCAACAACGTTGGTGCGTTGACCGATTTGTATGGCTCCTTCCTCGGTAAGCCCATCATCAAGATTGCTTCCACCTTCTACGCGCTGAAAACCACGGGGCAGTCCTTCCTTGCGAAGAACGCCGCGAAAACCACCGTCAACGACACCGCCGAGAAGGGGGAGTGATGTTCAAACGCATCTTCTGGGTCGGCGTCGGCGTGGCCATCGGCGTGATGGCCGTCACCAAGGCACAGGCCTATGTCAAGGCCAATACGCCTGACGCGGCCCGTCAGTTCCTGCTTGGCCCCGATCAGGACAATGTGCCGATGAAAACACTCGAAGGGTTGGTCAACGAGTTCAATGCCACCCGTCGAGCCCGCGAGGCTGAGCTCAACCGTCAGTACATCGAGCGCGCCAACTGACACGCGCATGCCGCCTTGCCATCTAGTCACTGAACCAGCTAGAACAAACTAGTCCTCATAATCAGTCTTTTTCCACCAATACCAGGCGCAACTGCGCCCATTACCCAAACAAGGAGTTCATCCGCTCATGCGCACTGCGGACATCGCAAAGCGATACCTCGATTACTTTGCCAAACATGATCATCTCGTCATGCCTTCGGCATCCCTGATTTCCCCGAACCCCACCACGCTGTTCACCATCGCCGGCATGGTGCCGTTCATTCTCTACCTTCTTGGTGAGCAGACCCCGCCGAAGCGCCGCATGACATCGAACCAGAAGTGCGTGCGTACGCTGGATATCGATGAGGTCGGCAAGACCACCCGCCATGGCACCTTCTTCCAGATGCTTGGCAACTTCTCCATCGGCGACTACTTCAAGGAAGAGGCCATCCACTACGCCTGGGAGCTGCTGACCACCCCGCAGAGTGAGGGCGGTTACGGCTTTGACCCGGAAAAGCTGTGGGTCACCACCTTTACCGACGATGAAGAGGCCCGTTCCATCTGGAAGAACGAGGGCTTCGATCCCGAGCACATGCAGATTTTCGGCATGGAAGACAACTTCTGGACCACCGGTGGCCCTGGCCCTGGCGGCCCCTGCTCCGAGATCTACGTGGACCGCGGCCCCGAATACGGCCGTGATGGCGGTCCCGCGGCCGATGAGACGCGCTTCATCGAGATCTGGGACCTCGTGTTCGAGAACTACGAGGTCGACAACGTCAAGTCCAAGACCGACCTGCACATCGTCGGCGAGCTTGCCCAGAAGAACATCGATACCGGTGCCGGTCTGGAACGTCTGGCCTACCTGATGCAGGGCAAGCAGAACATCTATGAGACCGATGAGGTCTTCCCGGTCATTGAGGCCGCCGAGCGCCTGTCCGGCCGCAAGTACGGCGAGGACGAGGCCGCGGATGTCAAGTTCCGTGTCGTGGCCGACCACGTGCGTTCCGCGCTGATGATTATGTCCGATGGCGTGCGTCCGAGCAACGTCGGCCGTGGCTACGTGCTGCGTCGCCTGTTGCGTCGTACTGTGCAGGCCATGCGCGTGCTTGGCGTGACCGATCCGGTGATTCCCGAGCTGCTGCCCGTCTCCAAGGAGGCCATGGTCGCCAGCTACCCGGAGCTCAACGACACCTTCCACGATGTCTCCGAAGCGGCCTACGGCGAGGAAGATGCGTTCCGTCGTACGCTGGAGAACGGCATCGAGATTCTCGACGTGGCCGTCAAGAAGGCCAAGAAGACCGCCGACCCGGTGGTCTCCGGCTCTGATGCGTTCACTCTGCACGACACCTACGGCTTCCCGATCGAGTTGACTCTCGAAATGGCCGCCGACCAAGGCGTGAAAGTCGACGAGGCCAAGTTCCGCGAGCTTATGGCCGAGCAGAAGTCCCGTGCCCGCGCCGACGCCCTCAAGAAGCGCCACAACGTGGACCTGTCGGTCTATGACGACTTCAAGAAGACGCTCGCCAAGCCGATCGACTTCCTCGGCTACACGGACATGTCCGCCCGTGCCAAGGTCATCGGCATCATGCAGGAAGGCAAGGGCTCCGTGCCCGCCGTGACCGGCCCGGCCAACGTCGAGGTCATTCTCGACCGCACCCCGTTCTACGCGGAGGCCGGCGGTCAGCTTGCCGATCAGGGCGAGATCCTGTCCGACGACGGCGCCGTGCTCGAAGTCGACGACGTGCAGAAGCCGATCAAGGACCTCATCGTCCACCAGTGCCGCCTGACCGAAGGCACGCTGGTCGTCGGCGCCGAAGTCAACGCCAACATCGACCTGGCCCGCCGTGGCGCCATCGCCCGCTCTCACACCGCCACGCACATGGTGCACAAGGCGCTGCGCGAGGAGCTCGGCCCGCAGGCCACCCAGCGCGGCTCCGAAGACGCCCCGAACCGTCTGCGCTTCGACTTCCAGTGGTCCAAGGCCCCGGCCAAGTCCGTGATCTCCGCAGTCGAGGAGCGCGTCAACGACAAGCTGCGCGACAACCTCGCCGTGACCACCAAGGAAATGAAGTTCGACGACGCCATCGCACTCGGTGCCATGCACCTGTTCGGCGAGAAGTACGGCGACATCGTACGCGTGGTCTCCATCGGCGAAGACGGCTGGAGCCGCGAGCTGTGTGGTGGTACCCACGTGGACCACGTTGGCAAGATCGGCATGGTCAACATCCTGTCCGAAGCCTCCATCGGCTCCGGCGTGCGTCGTGTCGACGCCGTCGTGGGCCAGGGTGCCTATGACTTCAACGCTCGTGAGCACGCGCTGGTCTCCCAGCTGTCCGACAAGCTCAACGCTCGCCCGGACGAGCTCGCCGAGCGTGTGAACGCCCTGCTCGCCAAGCTCAAGGAATCCGATCGTCGCTTGGCCGCCATGTACGAGTCCCAGCTGGCCGCCTCGGTTCCGGCGCTGGTTGCTGACACCAAGAACTCCGCGGCCCCGGTCAAGGTGGCTGTCAAGAACGTGGGCCACTTCGGCGCGGTCGACGCCCTGCGCAAGACCGTGCTCGACGTGCGCGCACAACTCGGTGAAGACGCCCCCGTGGTGGTGGCCCTCGCCGGTGTGAACGAGGATGACAAGCCGATGGTCGCCGTGGCCACCAACGAGGCCGCCCGCAAGGCCGGCATCAAGGCCGGTGATCTGGTGCGTGGCGCAGCCAAGGTCCTCGGCGGCGGTGGCGGCGGCAAGCCGGACTTCGCCCAGGGTGGCGGTGTCGATGCCTCCAAGATCGGTGAGGCCCTCGAAGCGCTCAAGCACGAGGCGCAGAAAGCCTGATTCCGCCAGTGGTGTGGTTAGGCGTTGATTTGGGTAATGCCCGGGTCGGACTGGCACTGTCCGACCCGGAGCTTACCTTTGCACACCCTGCTGGCAACATTCATGTTGCCGGCGACTATTTCTTTGCTATTGACGAGGTCCTGAACGTCATCGAAGACGAACATGTGGACCATGTAATCGTCGGATTGCCCCTGCAAATGGACGGTACAGAAGGCAAAAGCGCCAAAAAAGCGCGCAGGTGGGCGGCCAATCTGGAGAAGAGGCTGCAAGCAGAGAGTGAAGACAGTGATTCTACGGAGTATCAGATTCCGCAGGTGTCATTGATAGATGAGAGATTAACAACAGTCAGTGCGCATCGTCAACTGTTCGAGGCCCATAAAGCTTCGAACAAGCACAGGCCGGTGGTTGACCAGCAGTCGGCAGTGGTGATTTTGCAGACGGCACTCGACCGTACCCGGGAGTAGTGAGGTATCGGTTATGACCGATGATTTTAACGAGTTCTTTGATGACAACACGCATTGGGTCGAACAGGGGTCAGAACCAATGCGCGGGGCCACGCCGCCAGAACCGCCGAAATCCCGCAAGGAGATGCGCAAGCGACGTGCACATCGCAAGCGCAAGCGTATCAGTGGCATTATCATCGCTATCGCCATCGTCGCCCTGCTTATCGGCGGCGGCTATTTCGGCGTAACCAAGCTCATCGCATGGCGTGACAGCCGGAGCAACCAGTCGACGGCCATCGCGGACTATCCGGGACCGGGCTATGGCGAGGTCGAATTCACCGTGAGCGAGGGCCAAGGCGCTGCGGAGATCGCCGATAATCTGCTCAAGGCCGAAGTCATCAAGTCCACTGCCGCGTTCACCAGCGTGGTCAACGCCAATAGCTCGACACTCTATCCTGGAACGTTCACATTGAAGAAGCATATGGCCGCATCCGATGTGATCGCCGTTCTCTCCGACACCAACCAGGCGGCGGGCTTCCTTGAGGTTCATCCCGGTGAACGTGCCACCGATGTGTTCGCCGACGCCGCGAAGCTTTCCGGCATTTCCCAAAGCGAATTCGACACGATTATCAAGAACAAGGGTAAGGATATTCTGCCCAATGAAGCGGGCGGTAGCTTTGAGGGATGGCTGGAGCCGGGAACCTACAACGTCAAGAGCATGAAGAGCGCTTCGGAAATCCTCAAGGCCATGGTCGATAAGCGTATCGCCAAGTTGGATGAATTGGGCGTGCCGACCGGCAGTGACCGCGAACGGGTGATGATCATCGCCTCTATCGCCGAGGCCGAGGTCAACAAAGCCGATTACTACGGCAAAGTGACGCGAGTCATCGAGAACCGTTTGGAGCAGGGCATGTCGTTGGGCATGGATTCCACCGTGGCCTATGGCAATAACGTCAAGCCCGCGCAGGTGACCACCGAGATGACCCAGGACGAGTCCAACCCATACAACACGTACAAGATCTCCGGCCTGCCGCCTACGCCGATCAGCAATCCCGGCGATAGCGCCATTCAAGCGGCACTGCACCCCGAAAGCGGCAATTGGCTGTACTTCTGCACGGTCAATCTGGACACCGGCGAAACCAAGTTCGCCGCAACCGCCGATGAACATGACCAGAACGTGGCCGAACTACGCAAGTGGCAAGCCGAAAACCAGTAGTCATCCCGTTAGCTTCCTTCGCTTGGGGAAGCTGATCGGATATTAGTCTCTTCATTGGCTCCCTCGCCGAGGGGAGCTGTCCGCAAAGCGGACTGAGGGGAGCACTGCGGGGAATGTAACGCTCGACTTAAGCCCGGGGCTCCCCGCAAAGCGGATGGAGGAGAAATCTAGGACAACACCCCAACCACCACCGCCACAATCGCGCCCGCCAATATCACCGGCACATACGGCACCTTGCCCGCATGTGCCGGTGATGTGCGTTGTGGGTCGAATCGCGTCCACAAGGCAATCCATGTGATGCCGGCAACGCCCATTGCCAGCCACCAGACCACCACAGGCAACAGGCCAAACAGTCCGACAGACAATCCCATAGGTATCAAGGCGGTCACATCGCCGAATCCCAATGACCGCGGCACCAGCAACGCCAACGCGAACTGGATCAGGCAACATAGCACGGTGAACAACAGTGCCTGCAACAGCACGAACAGGTCGTTCGCCACCACTCCATACGCGAAATCGGCGGCCAACTGGATTAACGCGCCCACGGCCACCCATGCGATCGGCACCCGCCGATGACGAACATCCTCAATGGACAGTGCAAGCCCACATAGCAGACCGGGTAGCGTGAACAGGTATGGCATGGCTTAACATTAACCCCTAGTTAGACGTACACATAGACGTACACACATGAAACGAGGGAAGTTATGCTGCGTTGGCAGACGGCAGGGGAGTCTCACGGAGAAGCATTGGTGGCCATGATTGAAGGGTTGCCGGCCGGCGTGCGCATTAGCACGGACGATATCGTTTCCGCACTGGCACGCCGTCGACTTGGATATGGCCGTGGTGCCCGCATGAAGTTCGAGCAAGACAAGGTCCGTCTGCTGACCGGTGTACGCCACGGCCTGACCCTCGGCTCGCCGGTGGCCATCGAAATCGCCAACACCGAATGGCCGAAGTGGACCGAGGTCATGAGCGCCGATGCACTCGACCATGACCTGCCGCGCGAAGGCCGCAATGCGCCGCTGAGCCGCCCGCGCCCGGGCCACGCCGATCTGACCGGCATGCGCAAGTATGGTTTTGACGACGCCCGCCCGGTACTGGAGCGCTCCAGCGCCCGTGAGACCGCCTCCCGTGTGGCCTTGGGCGAGGTGGCCAAGCAGTTCCTGGATCAGGCGTTCGGCATCCGCACCGTAGCCCACGTGGTGGCGCTCGGTGGCGTGCAGACCAACCCTGATTTGCCGTTGCCCACACCTGACGATCTGGAAGCGTTGGATGCCTCTCCCGTGCGTACGTTGGATAAAGAGGCCGAGGTCCGTATCATCGAACGCATCAATGAAGCCAAGAAGGCCGCCGATACGTTGGGCGGCGTGATTGAAGTGCTGGCTTACGGTGTGCCTGCCGGCATCGGCACGTATGTGGAGTCCGACCGCCGACTGGACGCGGCTCTGGCCTCCGCGATTATGGGCATTCAGGCGTTCAAGGGTGTGGAGATCGGCGACGGCTTCCTGGAAGCCTCCCGCCCCGGTTCGCAGGCGCACGATGAGATCGTGGTCAACGCCGACGGCCGCATCGACCGTCTGTCCAACCGCGCAGGCGGCATTGAAGGCGGTATGTCCAATGGTCAGGTGATTCGCGTACGCGGTGCCATGAAGCCGATTCCGTCCATCCCCAAGGCCCTGCGTACGGTCGACGTGCTGACCGGCGAATCCGCACAAGCCATCAACCAGCGTTCCGACAGCACCGCCGTGCCTGCGGCATCCGTGGTGGCCGAGGCCATGGTGCGTCTGACTTTGGCGAAGTACGCGCTGGATAAGTTCGGTGGAGACAGTGTTGCCGAAACACGGCGCAACCTTGAGTCGTATCTCGCCTCGTGGCCGGAGCACATGCGCTGAACGAAGTGGAGTATGGTTCCGAGACGACTGCCGCGGAACCATCAGCAACTGTACCCACCAATCGTCGAGAGGATTCGTAGATTATGACCGCACGCCCCCGCGCCGTCATCATCGGCATGATGGGAGCCGGCAAAACACGTGTCGGTAAGGAAGTGGCGCATATGTTGCGTCTGCCGTTCGCCGATGCCGATGTGGAGATCGAACGTGAAGTGGGCATGAAGATTCCCTCCTACTTCGAGGAATACGGTGAGCCGGCATTCCGCGAGGTCGAGGCCGATCTCATCGCCGATATGCTTGAGGATTTCGACGGTATCTTTTCGCTGGGCGGTGGCGCTCCCATGACGCCATCCACCCAGCATGCCCTCGCCTCCTACATCGACCATGGCGGTCGTGTGGTCTACCTTGACGCCGATCCGGCGGAAGCCATGGAACGCGCGAACCGCGGGGGAGGCCGGCCCATGCTCAATGGCAACGCCAACTCCCGTTGGAAGAAACTGTTCAAGCAGCGTGACCCGGTATTCCGCGAGGTCGCCAACGTTCATGTCCATACCCGGGGGCTTACGCCTCAGGGCGCAGCGAAGAAAGTGATTGATATGGTATCTGAGCGAGCAGTGCATGTTACCGGAGCGGCAATTGAGCCGTATGATGTGGTCATTGGCGAAGGTGCCATGAACCATCTGGCCGACGTGCTGGGGCCCAAACCCGCCAAAATCGCGCTTATCCACACTCAGTCGGTGCAGCGACACTCCGATCGTGCCCGCGCTCTGTTGCGTCAGGGCGGCTATGAGGTTTCCGACATCGTGATTCCGGATGCCGAACCCGGCAAGACCATTACCGTGGCCAACGGCATTTGGGAACGCCTTGGCAACGAAGGTTTCACCCGATCCGATGCCGTGGTGGGTCTTGGCGGCGGTGCCGCAACCGATTTGGCCGGTTTCGTGGCTGCCACGTGGATGCGCGGCGTGCGCTATGTAAACTGCCCGACCTCGCTGCTGGCCATGGTCGATGCCTCCACCGGTGGCAAAACCGGCATCAACACCCCGCAGGGCAAGAACCTCGTCGGCTCGTTCTACACGCCTGCCGGTGTGCTGGCCGACACCAAGACGCTGGCTACGCTACCCAATGACATCTTCATCGAGGGCCTCGGCGAAGTCGCCAAATCCGGTTTCATCCGCGATCCCGAGATCCTCGATATCCTCGAAGACCACGCAGCTGAACTGCGCGCTTTCGACGGCTCTACATTCCTTGGCTCGCCGCTCGAAGACGTGGTTGCCGAGCTCATTGAGCGCACGGTAAAGGTCAAGGTCTACCACGTCTCCTCCGATTTGAAGGAGAAGGGTCTTCGTGAATTCCTCAACTACGGGCACACGATGGGCCATGCCATCGAAAAGCTCGAGCACTTCCGCTGGAGGCATGGCAATGCGGTGGCCGTCGGTATGGTGTATGCCGCCGAGCTGGCCCATCTGATCGGTTACATCGATCAGGCTCTGGTTGACTATCACCGCTCGTTGCTCGCTTCGCTGGGTCTGCCGACGTCGTGGCATGGCGGCTCGTTCGACGACGTGCTCGCATTGATGCATCGCGACAAGAAAGCCCGTGGCAACGAACTGCGTTTCGTGGTCCTTGACGAGATTGGTCACGTCGTACACCTCGACAACCCGCCCGCCGACGCCGTAGAAGAAGCTTTCCGTCGTATCCAGCAATAATTGAACGGCCACAGGCCGTGCCGTTCGCCATCCCCTCAGAAAAAAGTACTTGGCTCCCCTCTAACGGAGGTGCCCCGGAGTCGGATCTACCTTCTTCCTCCCTCTGATGAGGGAGGTGCCCCGAAGGGGCGGAGGGAGAGAAGCACAAACAAAAGGAGTCCCGATGACCAAAGTCATCGTTGTCAATGGCCCTAACCTCGGACGTCTCGGCGTCCGCCAGCCCGACGTCTACGGTCGTCAAGACCTCGACACCCTGCGCAAGCTCTGCGCCGAATGGGGCAAGGACCTCGGCCTCGAAGTCGAGGTGCGTCAGACCGACGACGAAGCCGAAATGGTGCGCTGGATGCACCAAGCCGCCGACGAGAAAACCCCGGTGGTCATGAACCCCGCCGCCTTCACGCACTATTCGTATGCTCTCGCCGACGCCGCGCACATGGTCATTGATGAGAACCTGCCACTTATGGAAGTCCATATTTCCAACCCGTCCGCCCGCGACGAGTTCCGCAAGCGTTCCGTAATCAGCCCTGTGGCCACCGGCACCATCACCGGCATGGGTTTCTACGGCTACAAGCTCGCGCTCGATGCTGTGGCGCACTTGCTGAGCGAATAGAACCAAGCCCTCCAGCCAATCCCGGGTATCAGTCGACGTTGAGCCCGGGATTCCTGTTCCGACGAATCGGACCAGAATCCTCGTCCTGGTGCGCCCTATGGACCTGAAGTGCGCCGTGTATTCGACCATATGCTGGCCAAGGCAGGACGAGACGGGCCGCCTACGCGCGACTACACCGGCCACGTCATGAACACGCCGGGTCACACACGGATGATAGAGTGGAATTCCATGGTTAGAAGAACACATGGTAATTCTCAAGAGCACGTCACCAAGCATATTTTCGTCACTGGCGGCGTTGTTTCCTCTCTCGGCAAAGGCCTGACCGCATCTTCGCTCGGTCGTTTGCTGCGCAGCCGCGGCATCCATGTTCTGCAGCAAAAGCTCGATCCGTACATCAACGTCGACCCGGGCACCATGAACCCGTTCCAGCATGGTGAGGTCTACGTGACCGAAGACGGTGCTGAAACCGATCTCGACATCGGCCACTACGAGCGTTTCCTCGACGTCTTCCTGAGCCAGAAGGCCAACGTCACCACCGGTCAGATCTATCAGGAAGTGCTGCGCAAGGAGCGCGCCGGCGAATACCTCGGCCAGTGCGTGCAGGTCATCCCGCACATCACCAACGAAATCAAGTCTCGTATGCGCGCCCAGGCTTCCGATGACGTGGATGTGATCATCACCGAAATCGGTGGTACTGTCGGCGACATCGAGTCCCAGCCCTTCCTTGAGGCCGCCCGCGAAGTGCGCCGCGATCTCGGCCCGGACAACTGCATGTTCGTGCACGTTTCCCTGGTGCCATACATTTCCGCCGCCCACGAGCTCAAGACCAAGCCCACCCAGCACTCCGTGATGATGCTGCGTCAGCTCGGCATCTCCCCGGACGCCCTCGTGCTGCGTTCCGACCGCCCGCTCAACCAGTCCATCAAAGACAAGATCTCCCTGATGTGCGACGTCGATGCCGAAGGCGTGGTCAACTGCGTGGATGCGCCGAGCATCTACGATGTGCCGAAGATTCTGTTCGAAGAGGGCCTTGATGCTTACGTGGTGCGTGAGCTCGGCCTGCCGTTCCACGATGTCGATTGGGATGAATGGGCAGACCTGCTTGAGCGCGTCCACCACCCCAAGCATGAAGTCAGCATCGCCATCGTCGGCAAGTACATCGATCTGCCGGACGCCTACCTGTCTGTCACCGAGGCCATCAAGGCCGGAGGCTTTGCCAACTGGGCCAAGGTCAACGTCAAGTGGGTTGCGGCCGACCGTTGCGAAACCACCGAAGGTGCGGCCGCCGCTCTCGACAACGTCGACGGCATCGTGATCCCCGGCGGCTTTGGCATCCGCGGCATCGATGGCAAGATCGGCGCCCTGAAGTTCGCCCGTGAAACCAAGCTGCCCGCCCTTGGCCTGTGCCTGGGCCTGCAGTCCATGGTCATCGAATACTCCCGCCACGTGCTGGGCATTGAAGACGCGAACTCTTCCGAGTTCGAGCCCGATTGCGCCAACCCGGTGATCGCCACCATGGAAGAGCAGAAGGACATCGTGGCCGGCAAGGGCGACATGGGCCACACCATGCGTCTTGGATCCTACCCGGCTGAGCTGGAGGAAGGCTCGCTGGTCGCCGAACTGTACGGCACCACGCATGTCACCGAGCGTCACCGCCACCGTTACGAAGTCAACGTGGCGTACAAGGATCGTCTGCGCGAAGGCGGCCTGCGCATCTCTGGCCAGAGCCCGGATGGCGAGCTCACCGAGTTCGTGGAACTGCCGCAGGACGTGCACCCGTTCTATGTGGCCACCCAGGCTCACCCGGAGTTCAAGTCCCGCCCGACCAAGCCGCATCCGCTGTTCGCCGGTCTGGTCAAGGCGGCGCTCGGCCATCAGGCGGCCCGCTGACCGTGGATCCCGCGCGGTCGGTCCGCGCACGATGAAGGCGTGACGGCACGGCATCTCAGGATGCTTCGCCGCCACGCCTTCGCCGTTTGGCGCCATCCGTGATGCCGCATGGCCCGATGGCGCCCGCATGTAATCAAGCCCACAGCCAATATGCGTCAGGGCAGCTAGTGTTTGCACTTGGGTTCTGCTAGGTTTTCATAGGGTTAAGTGTGATACAAGGAAGGCAGGATGGTGACCGAAAACACAGCACCAAACGCCGCCGCTGACGTGGAGATGAGCCAGTATGTGGCTGATCGTACCCGCGTCAACGAGGACAAGATCAAGAAGGATGACGAGATCATCAGCCAGTTCGGCGACTACAACTATGGTTGGCATGATTCTGATGCCGCCGGCGAAGCCGCAAAACGAGGCATTGACGAGAACGTCGTACGCGCGATCAGCGCCGACAAAGGCGAGCCGCAGTGGATGCTCGACATGCGTCTGCGTGGATTCAAGGCGTTCCTCGAAAAGCCCATGCCCGATTGGGGTGTGGATCTCTCCGGCTTCAACGCCGACGACTTCAAGTACTACGTCAAGCCGATCGAGAAGCAGGCGAAGTCGTGGGAGGAGCTGCCGGACGACATCCGCAACACCTACGATCGCCTTGGCATCCCGGAGGCGGAGAAGAACCGCCTCGTCTCCGGCGTGGCTGCCCAGTACGAGTCCGAGGTAATCTACAACTCCATTCGTGAGGACCTGAAGAAGCAGGGTGTGATCTTTGTCGACACCGACACCGCTGTGCGCGAATACCCTGAACTCGTCAAGAAGTACTTCGGCACCGTCGTGCCCCCTGAGGACAACAAGTTCGGCGCCCTCAACACCGCGGCATGGTCCGGCGGCTCGTTCGTATACGTGCCGAAGGGCGTGCACGTGGACATCCCGTTGCAGGCATACTTCCGCATCAACACCCCGGCCATGGGTCAGTTCGAACGTACGCTGATTATCGCGGACGAAGGCTCCTACGTGCACTACGTGGAAGGCTGCACCGCCCCGATCTGGTCCGAGGACTCGCTGCACGCCGCCATCGTCGAGATCATCGTCGAGAAGCACGCCCGCGTGCGCTACACCACCGTGCAGAACTGGTCGAACAACGTCTACAACCTCGTCACCCAGCGTGCCTACGTGCGTGAGGGCGGCACGATGGAGTGGGTGGACGGCAACATCGGTTCCAAGGCCACCATGAAGTACCCGGCCTGCATCCTCGCCGAACCGTACGCCAAGGCATCCACCATGTCCCTCGGCTTCGCCGGCAAGGGCCAGTACCAGGACACGGGCGCGAAGATGATTCACCTCGCCCCGCACACCAGCTCCACCATCGTCGCCAAGTCCATCTCGCGCGGCGGCGGCCGCTCCGCCTACCGCGGTCTGGTCAAAATCGTCAAGGGCGCGTACGGTTCGTCCAACTCGACCGTGTGCGATGCCCTGCTGGTCGACGACTTCTCCCGCTCCGATACCTACCCGCACGTCGACGTTCGCGAAGACGACGTTTCGATGGCCCACGAAGCCACCGTTTCCAAGATTTCCGAAGACCAGCTCTTCTACCTGATGAGCCGAGGACTCACGGAGGAAGAGGCGCGAGGCATGATCGTGCGCGGCTTCGTCGAACCGATCAGCCGCGAGCTGCCGATGGAATACGCACTCGAACTCAACAGACTTGTGGAACTTCAGATGGAAGGATCGGTGGGCTGATTCCGATGGCCGACAACACAACACCCGTCAAGGAAATCAAGATTCCGGTCGCCGACCCCAACGACCCGTACGCGATTCCGGCCGCCATGCCGTCCTCCGTGGACCATGCCGTGCGTTCGTTCAACGCAGGCGACTACCCGGAGCCCAGCCGCAAGCAGGACGAATGGCGCTACACGCCTATCGAGCGCATCAACGAGTTCTTCACCGTGTTCAAGCCTTCCGGTGAAACGCAGATCGAAGTCTCCATGATTGATGGCTCGCCGTTGGCCGAAGGCGTGAAGCTCAGCCAGATCAAGCTCGGTGAGGGCCTGTCCGGCACTGTGTCCAAGCCCAACGACCGCGTCTCCGCAGTCGAATGGGAATCCGGCCACACCGCAACCATTCTGGAACTGTCCGGTGAGATCGCCCAGCCCGTGCTCGTCAAGGTGCACGGCGCGGGGGAGGACCTCGACGCTTTCCATCTGGTGATCGCCGCCGCCGACAAGGCTCATGCGGACGTCGTCGTGGAACACGACGGTGACGCACGACTGGCCGAAGGCGTGGAAATCGCCACCGGCAAGGACTCGCACGTCTCCACCACGTTCGTTCAGGAATGGGCCAAAACCGCCAAGCATGTGGCCAACCACCGCATCCACGTCGGCGAAGGCGCATCCCTGCGCCACTCCGTCGTGACCTTGGGCGGCGACATCGTCCGCATCCGCATGGATCAGGACTTCGGCGGCGAACAGGGCGACCTCAACATGCTCGGCATCTACTTCGTGGACCCCGGCGAGCACATCGAACACCGCACGATGGTGGTACACAACCACCCCGACTGCAAGTCCCGCGTGGTCTACAAGGGCGCGCTTGACGGCAAGGGCGCGCACTCCACTTGGGTGGGCAACGCGCTCATCCAGCCCACCGCCCCCGGCACCGACTCCTACGAGCTCAACCGCAACCTGGTCCTGACCCCGGGTGCCATCGCCGATTCCGAGCCGAACCTCGAAATCGAAAACGGCAACATCATCGGTGCCGGTCACGCCTCTTCGGTGGGCCGCTTCGACGACGAGGAACTGTTCTACCTCGAATCCCGCGGCATCCCCGAAACCGACGCCCGCAAGCTCGTGGTGCGCGGCTTCTTCGGCGAACTCGTCGAGGAGATCGGCATTCCCGCCATCTCCGAACATCTGATGACCGTGATTGACCGCCGACTGGCCCGTGGCGAAAACGACGCCATGGCACAGGTCCTCGAAGACAAGTAAGAACAGCATTTTTAGGAGCACAACAATGTCAACACTCGAAATCAAGGACCTGCACGTCCACGTCGAAACCAAGGAAGGCATCAAGCCGATCCTGAAGGGTGCCACCCTGACCGTCCACTCCGGCGAAACCCACGCCATCATGGGCCCCAACGGTTCCGGCAAGTCCACTCTCGCCTACACGCTGGCCGGCCACCCCAAGTACGTGGTCGACTCCGGCGAGGCCCTCCTCGACGGCAAGGACATCCTCAAGATGACTCCGGACGAGCGCGCCAAGGCCGGCCTGTTCCTGGCCATGCAATACCCGGTCGAAGTACCGGGCGTGTCCATGACCAACTTCTTGCGCACCGCCAAGACCGAAATCGACGGCGAGGCTCCCGGTATTCGCCAGTGGGCCAAGGACCTGTCCGCAGCCATGAAGCGCCTCAAGATGGACCCGAAGTTCGCCTCCCGTTCCGTGAACGAAGGCTTCTCCGGCGGTGAAAAGAAGCGCGCCGAAGTGCTGCAGCTCGAACTGCTGAAGCCGAAGTTTGCCATCCTTGACGAAACCGACTCCGGCTTGGACGTGGACGCCCTGCGCATCGTGTCCGAAGGCGTGAACCGCGCCAAGGAAGCCAACCAGTTCGGCATCCTCATGGTCACGCACTACACCCGTATCTTGAAGTACATCAAGCCGGACATCGTGCACGTGTTCGCCGACGGCCACTTCGTCAAGACCGGCGGCCCTGAGCTGGCCGACGAACTCGAAGAGAACGGCTACGACCAGTACCTGCCCGAAGGCGCCGACTCCGAGTCCGCGCTGGCCTGAGTCCGTGACCGTGGGAGTCTGACATGCCCTATTCTCGACACGTTCCGGGCCGCTCAGGCCAAGTCTTTACGGTCGCGAACAGGCCATGTCCGACTCCCACTCGTTTCGTACAATTGTTACGTAAGTAGGGGGAACATAATGGTTGATTTTAAGGAGATTCGGGGCGAGTTCCCGATTCTGAATCAGGAGATTCACGGGCACCCGCTCGTGTACCTGGATTCTGCGGCCACCTCGCAGAAGCCGAATGCGGTGATCGACGCCGAGGCGAACTTCTACCGTACGATCAACGCCGGCGTGCACCGCGGTGCCCACGAGCTGGCGGCCCGTAGTACCATGGCTTTCGAAGAGGCCCGTGCCAAGGTCGCCAAGCTGGTCGGCGCGAATGCAGCGGAAGGCGAAGAAGAGATCGTCGTCACCGGTGGTGCCACGGCCGGACTGAACCTGCTCGCCACCGCATTCGGCAATGCATCGCTGGGTCGTGGGGGAGAAGCCGCCAAGCGTTTTGCCCTGAAGCCGGGCGATGAGATCGTCGTCTCGCGTGCGGAACATCATTCAGTGCTGCTGCCATTCCAGGAGCTGGCCTACCGTACCGGTGCCACCTTCAAGTGGATCGACCTGACCGAGGACGGCCGTGTGCGTACGGACAACCTCGACGAAGTCATCACCGAACGCACCAAGGTCGTGGCCGTCACCCACGTGGGCAACACCACGGGTGCCATCACCAACATCGCCCCTATCATCAAGCGTGCGCATGAAGTAGGTTCGATCTTCATCTTGGACGCGTGCCAGTCCGTACCGCACCTCAAAGTCGATTTCCACGCGCTTGATGTGGACTTCGCCGCCTGGAGCGCGCACAAGATGTACGGTCCTACCGGCGTCGGCTTCCTGTACGGTAAGCGCGAACTGCTCGAAGCCCTGCCGCCGGCCAACTTCGGCGGCTCCATGGTCGAGCTCGCCTACATGGACCACGAGGCCCAATACATGGCCCCTCCGGCCCGTTTCGAGGCCGGCACCCAGCCGGTCGCCCAAGTGGTGGCCGCAGGCGTCGCCGCCGAATGGATGATGAACATCGGTCTTGAGAACATCGAAGCCCATGAGAAGACCATCGCCGCCGAACTGCTGAAGCTCGGCGACATCGATGGCATTCACATCCTCGGACCGCGCGAAAACGTGGACCGCATCGGCACCGTGGCGTTCGACGTGGCCGGCGTGCACCCGCACGATGTGGGCCAGTTCATCGACGCCCAGGGCATCGCGATTCGCGTGGGGCACCACTGCGCCCAGCCGGTACACCGCCACTTCGGCCTATACGCATCCAACCGTGCCTCCTCCGGTGTCTACAATTCGGTCGAAGATGCCCAAGCATTGGTCGAAGCGGCCAAGGGCATCCGTAAGTTCTTTGGAGTGGAGTAAAACAGAACACCATGAACGAATTCGGTATGAGCGGGGATGACCTCGAACAGATGTACCAAGAGGTCATCCTCGAGGCGTCGAAACATCCGCATGGCAAGGAATCCTTTGCTCCCAACGCAGCGATCGAACAGTCCGCGGACGCAGCGGCCAATGTCACCGTGCAAGCCAGCCACGAATACTGCACGCCCGGTGAATCGCACCAGTTCAACCCGACCTGCGGCGACGAGGCGACCATCCATGTCGAAGTCTCCGATGACGAACCGCACACCATCAAGCGATTGGTATGGGACGGCCACGGCTGCTCCATTTCGCAGGCCAGCCTGTCGGTGATGGTCGATCTGGTGGACGGCAAAACCGTGGACGAGGCCATGGATCTGGAACAGACATTCCACAAGCTGATGGAATCGCGCGGTGCCGGTCTGGACGACGAGAACCTGGAAGAAAAGCTCGGCGACGCCGTGGTATTCCAAGGAGTGTCGAAATACCCTATGCGCATCAAATGCGCTCTGCTAGGCTGGGAAGGGCTGAAGGACTCCATCGCCAAAGCCCTCGCTGCAAAGAACTGAGGAAATATGTCCAACGATAATTTGGTTCCCGAACCACAGCCGTCCGTTTTCGATGCCGTCAACGGCGTCCTGCAGGACGAGGAGGCCGCTCGCCGCGTGATGGCCAACCCGGCCTTGGCCAAGGGCTTCCCGAACGGACGCCCGATCGAGCACTCTGCTGCGTCCGGCGATGACACCTGTGCGTGTGGCGGTCACCACGGCAAATGCGGTTGCCGGGATGACGAACAGTCCGATGGCAGCGAGATTCCGATCAAGGCGATTGACGATATCGGCCGCGCCACTGCCGAAGACGTGCGCGAGGCCCTGCATCAGGTGATTGATCCGGAGCTTGGCATCGACGTGATCGATTTGGGTCTGGTCTACGGCATTGAGATCGATGAGCTAGGCCGCGCCATTATTACGATGACGCTGACCACGCCGGCCTGCCCGCTGACCGACCTTATCGAGGACGAATGCGCATCCACGCTGGCCGGTCTGGTCGAGGAGTTCCGCATCGACTGGACGTGGGACCCGCGCTGGACCATGGAGCGCATCACGCCCGAAGGCCGCGACCAGCTCGCCGCCCTTGGCTTCAACTTCGACAACATGCCAAAGTACTGATAGCGCTTAGTAAGCTCCCTCTGATGAGGGAGCTCTATACGAGAAAAGCCCCGCATGATGCGGGGCTTTTCCAAGTCTGGACTGGTCAATCAGTCATCGACGATGGTGTTCTTCGGGACAACCGTAATGCCGTCCGGCGTGACGGTGAAGCCACGGGCCAGATCGTGCTCGGTATCGATGCCGACAGTGGAGTTTTCGGTCAGGACCACATTCTTGTCAAGAATTGCCTTGTACACGCGGGCGCGGCGGTTGATGATCACACCGTCGAACAGCACGGAATCGACGATCTGTGCCCACGAGTGGATATGCACATTGGGGGAGAGCACGGAGTGGTGCACTTCACCGCCGGAGACGATCACACCGGGGGAGACGATCGAATCGGTGGCGTGGCCCAGACGGTCGCGGCCGGCGTGCACGAACTTGGCCGGCGGCAGGTTGCCGGACATCGTGTAAATCGGCCAATCCTGGTTGTACAGGTTGAACTCGGGCACATAGGCGATCAGATCCATGTGCGCATCGTAGAACTGCTTAATCGTACCGACGTCGCGCCAGTAAGCGTGATCAGTGACCGTGGAACCCGGAATCTCGTTCGAGTTGAAGTCGTAGACGCCGGCCTCGTTGCGGGAAGCGAAGTACGGGGCGATGTCGCCGCCCATGTCATGCTTGGTGTCGGCAGCCTTCTCATCGAGAGCCAGAGCCTCGAACAGGGCCTTGGTGTTGGCAACGTAGTTACCCATGGAAGCCAGAATCTGGTTCGGATTGTCCGGCAGACCGGTGGTGGTGGCCGGCTTCTCCTGGAAGTTCCTGATCATGTTCGGGTGATCGGGATCGACCTCAATTACACCGAACTGGTTCGATTCCTCGATGGGCTGGCGGATACCGGCCACGGTGAACTCGGCGCCGGACTCGATGTGCTGCTGTACCATCTGCTCGAAGTCCATGCGGTAGACGTGATCGGCGCCCACGATCACCACGATGTCCGGCTGGACGTCCTCGATGATGTTGATGGTCTGGTAGATGGCGTCGGCGGAGCCGAGGTACCAGTGCTTGCCGAGACGCTGCTGCGCGGGCACAGGGGAGACGTACGAGCCAAGCAGCGGGGAGAAACGCCAGACCTGGGAGATGTGGCGGTCAAGCGAGTGAGACTTGTACTGGGTGAGCACCACGACCTGACGGTACCCGGAGTTCACCAGATTGCTCAGCGGGAAATCGATCAGACGATACACACCACCGAAGGGAACGGCGGGCTTCGCGCGATCGCGGGTTAACGGCATCAGGCGGGTCCCCTCACCACCTGCAAGCACAATCGACAGAATCTTGGGATTCTTGGCCATCGTAACTGTCCTCTCTGTTACTGAGCGTCTTTCGACACCGCACTGCTGGGCCGGATGCTTCCTTGCATTCGGTTTACATAGTTAATAATTGCAGAAAAAATCGAACATGCAAGGCTTTTGCCACCCGCGTGCCGTGAACTTGCGATGAACAGTTTCGTAGATTTGTTAAGGATTCGGCCTTTTAGGAGCGCGTGCGATTCCTTAGCGTGTCGCGTAGAACGCCACTGCGCTGGATGCCGCCACGTTCAGACTATCCACGCCGTGGCTCATCGGAATCTTCACGGTCAAATCGGCGCGGGCAATCGTATGGTGGGACAGGCCGTCGCCCTCGGTGCCGAAGATCAGCGCGAGCTTGTCGATATGCGTCGGATCTTCGTCAGGCGCGTGCAGACGGCGTGTCAGCTCGTCCAACGAAATCGAACGATCCTCCAATGCCATGGCCACGGTGGTGAAGCCCAGCGACTTCAACTCGTCGATGCCCTGGAACGGCCAGTAATGCTTGTTTTCGGTACCGTCGTCGTTGAACCCGGTGATACGGGTCCACGGAATCTGGAATACGGTGCCCATCGACACACGAGCGGCTCGTCGGTACAGCGGATCACCGCAGGAGGGCGTGACCAGCACGGCATCCACATCGAGCGCGGCCGCCGAACGCATCAGTGCGCCCACATTGGTGTGGTCCACGATGTTTTCCATTACTGCCACGCGGCGGGCGCTCCTGCAGACCTCGGCTACGGAGGGCAGCGGCCAGCGTCGCATCGCGCATAGGGCGCCGCGATGCAAACGGTAGCCGGTCAGACGCTTGAGCTGCTCAGGTGAGGCCACGTAGACGGGAATGTCCGTGCCCCAGCGCCCGTCGATGAAGTCGAAGGTGTCTTTCATGCCCTCCAGCCAAGGTTCCTCGACCAGCAGTGACAGCGGTTCGCGGTCAGCGGCCAGCGCGCGGTCGATAACCTTGGGGGACTCGGCGATGAACACGCCCTTGGCTGGTTCCAAGCGATTGCGCAACTGCATTTCGGTGAGGCTCACATACGCTTCGACGCGCGGGTCGTCAACGGTGTCCAGCGTGATGAACTGCATTGGTGGCCTTTCGTGTGTGCAGATAACGAAAAACCCCTTGCAATGCAAGGGGTTTATCTGTGCCCGAGACGGGACTTGAACCCGTACGCCCGTATAAAATAGGCACTAGCACCTCAAGCTAGCGCGTCTACCATTCCGCCACCCGGGCAGGTGTCGTTTGGACAACGAGTAAATAGCTTAGCATGAAATTACAGGGATGCAATTCGCGCGTGTGCCCGGCGTGTCGCGTGTAGCCTTGAAGTCATGACTGATGCCCTTTTTCTTTTCGACCCGCAGGTCGACGATGTCCCGGTGAACAGCGACGAACTTCACGCCGGCTGGAAGCTAACCCTGCCCGCGCACATCAAGCGCCATGCTGTGCAGGCTATGCGACTCAAGGCGGGGGACAGCCTGCAACTTTCCGACGGCAACGGCTTGAGAATCCAGGCAGTGATGGCCGATCCTGAAGCCGGACTTGCTGAAGTCGTGGAAGTGGGGCGCGAACCCGAGCCGCTCACCCGTTTGGCGCTGATTCAGGCATTGGCGAAAACCGGCCATGATGAGCAGGCCATCGATATGGCTACGCAGATCGGCGTCGACCAAGTGGTGCCATGGCAGGCGGACCGATCCATTGCCAAGTGGAAGGTCGGCCGTACGGACAAGAAGTGGAATTCGGTACTGGATGCCGCCACCGAGCAGTCGCGGCGCGCTTTTAAGCCGCAACTGGAGGCGTGCGCGTCCAGCAAGGAGGTCGTGGCCATCTGCCGCAGGGCCTGCGTGCATGGCGATGTGGTGATTGTGCTGCATCAGGATGCTACCGATACGTGGTCCGGCGTGGAGGAGAAGGTTGCGCAGTTGGTGGAACGCACGCTCCAGGACGGCCGGCCGCGGACTGTCAGTGTGGTGGTCGGGCCTGAGGGCGGCATCAGTGAGCAGGAGGTAGCTGATTTCGTCAAGGCCGGAGCGGTGAGCTGCGTACTGGGGCGCAATATTCTGAGAGCCGCGACGGCCGGTCCTGTAGCGTTGTCGCTGTTGTCTCGGGTGTTGGGACGTTACGAGTAACGCCTACGCGCTAAGCTGGTGCGTAGCAACATCAAACCAAGGAGCATGATGAGCGAATCCGACGATTGCCTGTTCTGCAAGATCATCGCAGGGCAGATTCCCAGCAGCAAGGTCTACGAGGACGAGACGACCTACGCATTCAACGACATCAACCCCAAGGCCAAGGTCCACGTGCTCGTGGTGCCCAAGAAGCACTACGCCAACGTCGCCGAACTTGCCGCCGACGACCCGACCGAGCTGGCCCACATCGTCTCCATCGCGCAGAACATCGCCGACAAGGAATTTCACGGCGCCTACCGACTGGTGTTCAACACCGGTCTCGACGCCGGCCAGACCGTCTTCCACGTGCACGCGCACGTGATGACCGGCGAAAAGCTCGACGAGTAGTAGGGGAATATCCGCTTCGTGGCAACGACTACACGTACCATCACCATCCCGCCCCAACTTGACCCCGTCGCCGTGCTCGGCCCGGTTGACGAGGTCATTCGCGAGGTGGAGCGCGCCTTTCCGGACCTGACGATTATCGTGCGCGGCAACCGCGTGGCGATCGTCTCCCGCTCCAAGCAGACCGAAGCCCAGGCCGCACAGGCCGAGGATTTGGTCAACACCATCATCCAAGCCGCCTACACCGCGCCTATGGACGCCGACACCGTGCGTCGCATGCTCGACCAGAACGTGCTCAAGAACCACGTGCGCCTCGGACATCCCGGTCACGGCCCGGTGCGTGACAAACTGGCGCAATCGACCTCAAACGAACGCGCCCATGCACGTTCTGCCGGCTTCCACGACCCGACGTACCGCAAGCCCACGGTTCCCGGCGTCATCACCTTTGCCGCCGGCGTGCCGGTCCGTGCGAAAACCGCCGGACAAGTGGCCTACGTGAACGCCATCGAATCGCACACCATCACCTTCGGCATTGGTCCCGCAGGCACCGGCAAGACGTATCTGGCCGTGGCCAAGGCTGTGCGTGCCTTCCAGAACAAGCAGATTCGCCGCATCATCCTTACGCGCCCGGCCGTGGAGGCCGGCGAAAGCCTCGGCTTTCTGCCCGGCACGTTGAACGACAAGGTTGACCCGTATCTGCGCCCGCTGTACGACGCGCTTGGCGACATGCTCGGCGCCGACCAGCTCAAGCGGTACATGGACGACGGCTCCATCGAAGTGGCGCCGCTCGCCTACATGCGCGGTCGTACGCTGAACGACGCGTTCGTGATCCTCGACGAGGCTCAGAACACCACCGAACAGCAGATGAAGATGTTCCTGACCCGTCTGGGCTTCAACACCACGATGGTCATCACCGGCGATATCTCGCAGGTGGACCTGACCGTGCCGCGCTCGGGACTGGCCACCATCGAACGCATCCTGGGCGGCATCAACGACATCGCATTCGTGCATCTCAAAACCGAGGACGTGGTACGTCACCAGCTGGTCGGCCAGATCGTGGCCGCCTACGACCGTCACTCCGCCATCGCCGGCGACCACCGCGACATCGAACGCAAGGGCCGCCGCAACCATACCGACTTCGATGCCCGCCAGCAAGCGGATTCAACCAACCAAAGTGAGACAGACGATGAGCGTTGACGTCACCAATGAAACCCAGTGGGTCATCGACCCCAAGGTCTTCTCCGATTTGGGTATTTGGGTACTCGACCAGATGCGCGTGAGCACCCAGTCCGACCTGACCATCATGTTCGTGGATCCCGATCCCATCGCCGAACTGCACATGCGTTGGATGAACCTCGAAGGCCCGACCGACGTGATGAGCTTCCCGATGGACGAGCTGCGCCCCGGCGACGGCAAAACCGTGATGGAAGGAGTGCTCGGCGACATCGTCATCTGCCCGTGGGTCGCTGCCCAACAGGCTGCCGCAGCTGGACACAGCACCATGCAGGAGATGTTATTGCTCACCATCCACGGCATCCTGCACCTGCTCGGCTATGACCACGTGACCCCCGAGCAGGAGCGCCAGATGTTCGGCCTGCAGCGACAGCTGCTGCTCACCTTCTTCGCCCTGCGCCACGATGCCAACATGCAGGCCACGCTGCCCGCCGGCACACCCGACGCGCTGGCCCTGTACGATGCCGCGCACGGTGCTGGCCGCGACCTCGATTCCAAATAAACTTCCAAATCAATCACACCAAATTCGGATTATTCGATACCGTTCAAGGACATTCAAGGACACCGAAAAAAACATTATGGAGTATTCCAGTACCACGCTGATCGCCGTCACCGTCATTCTCGTACTTGTGGCGACCCTGTTCGTCTGGCTTTCGCTGACCATGGCCGCCGCTGAAGGCGCCGTGGCCCGCGTAACGCGAGCCAGCCTCAACAATCTCATCCTCGAGGTGCAGACCGACTCCGAAGCAAGCCAGTTCCTCAAGATGAAGAAGATCGACAAGATTCATCGCGTGCAACGGCTCATCGCCGACCGTTACGCCACCGCCGGCAGCTGTGCGTTCTTCCGCATCGCCTGCAATGTGCTCGACGGCGTACTGGTGTCTTCCATCGCATCCCTGTGGGGTGCGGAACTGTGGGTTGAACTGCTCGCCGGATTCCTGTTCGCGATTATCGTAGCCGTGGTCTCCGTACTGGTCCGCCCGCGCACCGCCGGCATGACCAAGCCGGTCGACATCATGATTTCCAACTCGCGCATCGTGTCGTTGGCCACCAAGCTCACGCCGTTCGCACGCATCGGTGGCGACAAGTCCGGTTCCAAGGGATCGGGCCGCCGCTCCAAGGACTCCGATCTGTCCGACGACGAGGAGCTTGAGAAGATTCAGCTCGAGCAGGGCAAGGCCGCCATCGACCGGCTGGTGGAGTCCAACGACTTCGATCCGGAAGTCTCCGAAATGTTGCGCAACGTGCTCACCCTGTCTGATACGTTGACTCGCGAGATCATGGTGCCGCGCACCGATATGATCTGCATGGAGCGCGACTCCACACTGTCTTCCGCGCTGAAACTGTTCTCCCGCTCCGGTTTCTCCCGCGTGCCGGTGATCGGTGAGGATGTGGATGACCTGATCGGCGTGGCCTATTTGAAGGACGCCGTGCGCGCCACCGCCTTCAACCCGGCGGCCATGGAGCGCACGGTCGAATCCATCGTCCGGCAGCCGCTGCTTGTTCCCGAATCCAAGCCGGTGGACGACCTGTTCCATGAGATGCAGCGTTCCCGCCAACATGTGGCCGTGGTGGTCGATGAGTATGGCGGCATCGCCGGCATGGTGACTATCGAGGATGCCATCGAACAGATCGTCGGCGAGCTGGAAGACGAGCACGACCGCACCCAGCGTACCGAGCCGGAGAAAATCGGCGACAACAAGTGGAAGATGCCCGCCCGTACGCCGATTGCCGATCTGGAGGAGATCTTCGAGATCGACATTGATGAGGACGATGTCGATACCGTCTACGGCCTGCTGACCAAGATTCTGGGCCGCGTGCCGATTGTCGGTGCTTCGGCCGTGACGCGCGGTCTGCGACTGACCGCCGTGGACTCCGCCGGACGCCGCAAGAAGGTGTCCACCATCGTCGTCGAACCGGCGCACGTCGAGGGCGGCGAGGAAAATAGCAGGACCCATGAGGAAACTGACGGCGAGCCCGTCGAAGGCGATGATACCGCCAGCAAGGAGTGATATGACCGACCAGAACAACAGCACGAACGACGTCGATGACATTGACGTCACCGATGCTTCCGATGTTGCCGGCGTTGCCGAAGTCGACGCGACCGGTGAAACGGAGAACGTGACCAAGCAGGACGTGCCGTATCGCTCCGGATTCGTGGCCGTGGTGGGCCGCCCGAACGTCGGCAAATCCACGTTGATCAACGCGTTGATCGGCAAGCAGATCGCCATCGCATCCTCTCGCCCGGAAACCACCCGTAAGGCGATTCGCGGCATCCTGACCGCCGACCACGCGCAGCTCGTGCTCGTGGACACGCCCGGTATCCACCGCCCGCGTACGTTGCTTGGCCAGCGTCTGAACGACGTGGTCGACGAATCCTTGGCCGATGTGGACGTGGTGGCCTTCCTGCTGCCCGCCGACCAGGAAATCGGCCCCGGCGACAAGCGTATTCTTTCCCGACTGCGTACCGACTTCGCCACCAAGCGTGAGGACGGTACGTTCAAATGGCGCATCCCGCTGATTGCCATCGTCACCAAGATCGACGAGCTTGGCCGTCAGCAACTCATCAACAAGCTCATCGAAATCAACGATTTCGCCGACTTCTCGGACATCGTGCCGGTGAGCGCCCTGAAGCACGACAATCTGGCCGAGGTGAAGAACGTGCTCATTGAGCACACGCCCGAAGGCCCGCAGATGTACCCGGACGATCAGATCAGCGAGGAGCGTCCGGAAGACACCATCGCCGAACTCGTGCGCGGTGCGTTCCTGGAGACCCTGGACGACGAGCTGCCGCATTCGCTGGCCGTGGTGGTCGATTCCATCGACTATCCGGAAGACAACGAGACCGGTCAGGGCTATGACGGCAAGGCGCAGGTCAACGTGTCCATTTACGTGGAGCGTGACTCCCAGAAGCCGATCATCATCGGCAAGGGCGCCTCGAACCTCACCTACGTCAAGAAGAAGCTGCGCACCCCGGTCAACCGCATTGTCGGCCAAAAAGCCAAGCTCGACCTCCACGTCAAGGTAGCCAAAGGCTGGCAGTCCGACCCCAAGCAGCTAGAACGCCTCGGCTTCTAGGAATCGGCCTTCGGCCGGTTATAACAAAGGGAGATTCCAATGGAATCTCCCTTTGTTATAACCGAGTCCTCCTTACTTCTTCTTGGTGTACATCTGGGTGTTGAGGAGGGTGGAGTAGCGCTTGATGACCTTGGGGCGAATCACCTTCATGGAGGCGGTCATCAGACCGTTCTCCTGGGTGAACTCCTCGGGCAGGATGATGAACTTGCGTACGGATTCGGCGCGGGAGACGCCCTCGTTGGCCCGATCGACCCACTGCTGCACTTCGGCGCGCACGGCGGCGTTCCTTGCCGCGTCCTCGAGGGACATGTTCTCGTCCAGACCCTTGGTGGCGAGCCACGGGCGCAACGACTTCTCGTCCAACGTCACCAGGGCGGAGATGAACGGGCGTTTGTCGCCCAGCACCAACGCCTGGGAGACGATCTCGCAACGCTGGATGACCTCCTCGATCGGGCCGGGGGAGACGTTCTTGCCGCCGGCGGTGATGATCAGGTCCTTCTTGCGCCCGGTGATGTACAGGAACCCGTCGTTGTCGATGCGGCCCAGATCGCCGGTGGCATACCAGCCATCTTCGGTGAACGACAGCTCAGTGGCCTCGTCGTTCTTGTGATAGCGCGGGAACACGGCACGACCCTTGACCTGAATTTCGCCGTCCTCGGCGATGCGCAGGGAGAATCCGGGGAAGGCGATGCCCACCGAACCGGCGTGGAACGGCGTGCCCAGCGGGTTGAACGCGCACGGTGCGGTGGTCTCGGTTAGACCATAGCCCTCGTATACAGGCACACCCGCGCCACGGAAGAAAGCCAGTAGTTCCGGGTCAAGCGGGGCACCGCCGGCCACAATCCACTTGGCGCGACCGCCGAGCACTTCGCGCAGCGAAGAGTAGACAATCGGATCGAAGGCAGCGCGGCGAGTGCGGGTCAGTGCACCTGCCTTGCCATTGGCGGAGACTTCCTTCATATAGTTCTGCGCAGCCACCACGGCGGAGGCGAACACCACGCCCTTGGGGCCGTGGCCGGCCTTCTGGGACGCGGCGTTGTACACCTTCTCCAGCACGCGTGGCACCACGATCATGAGAGTGGGCTTGGCCACCTGCAGATCGCTGATCAGCGTCTTGATGCCGGTGGCGATGTAGATGCGGACGTTCGAGGAGACGACGATGTAGTTGATGGCGCGGGCGAAGGAATGGGCCTGCGGCAGGAACAGCAGGATGGTGTTCCTCTTGTCGTGCAGCAGATCGGGCATGTAGGCCGGCAGATTCAGCGCGGTCTGGCAGTAGTGCTCGTGGGTCATCTCCACGCCTTTCGGCGCGGCCGTGGAACCGGAGGTGTACACGATGGAGCACAGGTCGGTCTTCTTGACCGAATCGATGCGCTCGTCCAGCTCCTCGTCCGAGACCGTGGTGCCGTAGGCCTTGATTTCGTCCAAGCCACCGGTCTCGATGGTGATGATGTGCTCCAGGGACGGGCACTCTTCGACGGCCCCATCCGCCTTCTTACGCATGTCCGTGTCCTGCACGATCAGCAGTCGGGCATCGGAGTTGTTGACGATATTGCGAATCTGCTCGGCGGAATCGGTGTCGTAGATGGTGGCGAGCACGCCGCCGCACGCCATGATCGCCGCGTCGGTCAGGTCCCAGTCGTAGGAAGTCCGGCACATGAATGCCACGGCATCGCCCTTCTTCAGGCCGTAATGAATCAGGCCCTTGGCCACGGCACGCACGTCAGCCAGGAACTCGTTGGCGGTGACGGTCAGCCAATCGTTGCCGGACTTGTAGGTGTACAGCGGCTCATCGCCCATACGTTCGGCGCGGTCCGCATACAGGTCGTAGATGGACGTGCCGTCATCCAGCGGCGGATTGCCTTCGGTGGAGGTGGTGAGCAGGCCGGTGTCGGGGTCGATGTCGGTGACGGTCAGGTGGCCGTCGTCCCAATCGTCGCTGTGAGGCAAAGCGATATTGGTCTCGACCGGCACGTCGGCGTTGGACAGGTAATCGGGCTCGTCCGGGGTGTCGTCGTGGACCGGGTGGACGAAGTCGGATCCCAACCTGAGCGCCTTGCGGGTGAGATCGATCGTGTGCTGCGTGAAGGAATTGATAACCGACAAGTCTTGCTCCTGTAAACCTTTCAGTGTCGTCCAGCCATGAGGCGAACGCTTCTCAAAGTTCAAATTGTAATCACCCAAACCGAACTCGTCACCTTACGCAACCGTAGGATTCTGGCGGGTTAGGGGAGTTCGTGGCAAAATATTGCACAGGTTCCGATATTGTTGAGTAACCGTGAGCTACGAAACGGTGATTGTCGATAATTACTGAGCGGTTGGTTGCTGATCGATGCCGGGTGATTGTTGGACGACTTCCGAGCAATTCATCCGCAATGCACATGGACACATTCGTATTTCTCACTAATTTCGGGTTCGTTTCTGTTTCGATTGGCGGAATCTCAAGTCATGGTCTTTACCTTCCGACTACACTTTCTATACGGATAACCATGTCCATTTTGAAGTAGAACAAGAAAGGGCTCTCATGGCGCAAAACCCAGAAGCCACCGTGGTGTTCGGCGTTTTGAACGAAACGTCCGAAACGGAATCCCGCGTCGCGCTGACGCCGGATATCGTCACCCGGCTGAAGAGGAGCGGAGTCTCCTCGATTATTGAGGCCGGTGCCGGCATTGCCGCCGAATACACCGATGAGGATTACGAAAAGGCCGGTGCGAAGGTGACCAGCCGCGACGAGGTGCTCGCCGAAGCCGACGCGCTCGGTTTTGTGGGCCGACCGTCCGCCGAGACCGTAGCCAAGCTCAAGGCCGGCCAGTGGGTCATTGGCATGCTCGGCTCCTTCACCGATGCCGATTACGTGGCCGCGCTCGAGAAGGCCGGTCTGGTGGGCATCGCCATCGAAAAGCTGCCCCGTAAGCTTTCCAGCGCCCAGTCCATGGATGAGATGACCTCTCAGAACTCCGTGATGGGCTACAAGGCAGCCATCACCGCCGCCGATGCTTACGGTTCCTTCCTGCCGATGATGACCACCGCCGCCGGCACGATTCGCCCGGCTAAGGCGCTGGTGCTCGGTGCCGGCATCGCCGGCCTGCAGGCCATTGGTACGCTGAAGCGTCTAGGCGCGGTCGTCACCGCGTACGACGTGCGTCCCGCCTCCCAGGGCGAGGTCGAGTCCCTCGGCGCGAAGTTCCTTGATCTGGGACTTGACTTCTCCAAGGGCCAGGGCGAGGGCGGTTATGCCCGCGCGCTGAGCGCCGAAGAGCAGGCTCAGCAGCAGGCTGCCGTCGATGAGAAGGCCGCCGGCTTTGACATCATCATCACCACCGCCAAGGTCCCGGGCCGCAAGCCCCCGGTGCTGCTCACCGCAGCCGGCGTCAAGGGTCTCAAGCGTGGTGCCGTGATCGTGGACTGCGCTGCATCCGACCTCGGCGGCAACGTCGAGGGCTCCGCCGTCGGCGAGCAGGTCACCGAGGGCGGCGTCAAGCTGATCGGCGCTCCCTACCTGGCCTCCGGCGTCGCCACCACCGCATCCAACCTGCTTTCGCGCAATGTGGCCGACATCCTCGTGCACTTCGTGCGTGACGGCAAGCTCGGCCAGGATCTCACCGAAGAACTTGACGACGCGCTGGTGGTTGCCGGCCGCGCCGCCGCCCCGGCAGCTGCTGCCGATGCCGAGAAGTCCGAGAAGTAAGGAAGAAGGAATACCATGCCTACTCTCGTCGTTTCCATTACCCTGTTCGTCCTCGCGCTGCTCATCGGCATCGAGGTCATCGGCAAGGTGCCCGCCACCCTGCACACGCCGCTTATGTCCGGCGCGAACTCCATCCACGGCATCGTCATCGTCGGCGTTGTGATCGTGGCAGCCGAAGCCAATAGCCCGCTGGCCTACGTGTTCATCTTCCTGGCCGCCGTGCTGGGCACCATGAACGTCGTTGGTGGCTACGTGGTCACCGACCGCATGCTTGAGATGTTCAAGTCCAGCAAGAACGAGAAGAAGGGGGAGTCGAAGTAATGACCTCCGCAACCGTTGGCGCCATCGACATCGTCGCATGGTTCGTCTACCTGTTCTCCGCCGTCCTGTTCGTGGTCGGCCTGCACTTCATGAATTCGCCGAAGACCGCCCGCAAGGGTAACCAGATCTCCGCGTTCGGCATGGTCGTGGCCGTGCTCATGGCGTTCATCGTGCTTTTCGCCAAGGGCTTCGTGAACATTGTCGCCGTGGTGGTGCTGGTCGTCGGCATCCTGATCGGTGCCGTGGCCGGTGTCGTCTCCGCCAAGAAGGTGAAGATGACCGACATGCCGCAGCTGGTTTCCGTGTTCAACACTGTGGGTGGTGGCGCTGCCGCACTCGTGGCCCTGAACGACATCCTGACCAAGGAAGGCACCCCGGACATCGTGGTGCTCATCACCGCTGGTCTCGGTATTCTCATCGGTTCTGTGACCTTCACCGGCTCGCTCATCGCTGCCGGCAAGCTACAGGGCATCAAGTGGGTCAAGAAGCTGAACCTGCCGGGCAAGGGCGTATGGAACATTCTGTTCGCCGTGCTGTCTGTCGCCTCGCTGGTCATGCTGTGCGTCCAGCCCGAACAGCGTCTGCTGTGGTCGATTCTGACCACCGTGTTCGCCCTGTGCTACGGCTTGGTCTTCGTGATTCCAATCGGCGGCGCCGATATGCCCGTCGTCATCTCTGTGCTCAACGCCTGCACCGGTACGGCTGTGGCTATGTCCGGTCTGGCGATTGACAACGTTGCCCTGATCGTGGCCGGCGCACTCGTCGGTTCCGCAGGTGTGACCCTGTCCATCCTCATGGCTCAGGCCATGAACCGTCCGCTGCTCTCCGTCTTGGCCGGTGGCTTCGGCGGTGGTGCTGACGCCGCCGCTGCTGGCGACGGTCCGGAAGGCACCATGAAGGAGACCACGCCGGACGATCTGGCCGTTCAGCTCGTCTACGCGCAGAAGGTCATCTTCGTGCCCGGCTTCGGTCTGGCTCAGGCTCAGGCCCAGCGCGAGCTCGCTGACCTCGGCGAACTGCTCAAGGGCCACGGCGTGGAAGTCTCCTACGCCATTCACCCGGTCGCAGGCCGTATGCCTGGTCACATGAACGTGCTGCTGGCCGAGGCCAACGTACCCTACGAGGAACTCGTGGATCTCGATGAGATCAACCCGCAGTTCCCGCAGGCCAACGTGGCTCTGGTCGTCGGCGCCAACGACGTGACCAACCCGGCCGCTCGCCGTCCTGGCACCCCGGTCTCCGGCATGCCGATTCTCGACGTCGACAAGTCCCAGAACGTCGTGGTCATGAAGCGTGGCCGCGGCATGGGCTACGCCGGTATCCAGAACGAGCTCTACTTCGAGGACAACACCCAGATGCTGTTCGGTGACGCGAAGAAGAGTCTGCAGTCCGTCATCGCCGCCGTCAAGGAACTGCTCGCGTAACCATTCTTGGCTCCCCTCTGTGAGGGGAGCCAAGCTTCTATATCTACTACAGCCCAAACACCCGCTTAACAAAGCTGTTAACGCGACGCCAATAGCGGTCCGGATCGGTGCTGGCGCTCATCGTGTGGTCGGCGCCGGGAATCAGCAGCTTCTCGCGGTCGATGCTGGCGCAGGCGTTGTAATTGATGTCCAGATACTTCGGATTGACAAAAGTATCCGCTCCGCCGTGAATGAACATCATCGGAATAGTCGCGTGCCGTAATGCCTTCACACAGGAGGCGTCCTCAAACCGGTATCCAGCTTTGCGTTTAGACACATGACTGGCCACTTTGACCAGCAGCACGGCCAACGAGTGCGGCAAATGGAACATCGCCTCGGCATTATCCGTAAACTGTGAGACCACGGAACTGTATCCGCAATCGGAAATCGCGGCGACGACGTTGCGGGGGAGTCGCGCATCGCCGGCCGCCATCATCACCGTGGCGGCGCCCATCGAATTGCCATGCAGCAGAATGCGTGCATCCGGATCAGCTGCGGTGATCAGCGAAACCCAGCCCAACAGATCGTCGCTTTCCAGCAATCCCATACCCACGTAGCGCCCTTCGCTCAATTCATGGGCGCGCTGCGCGGGTAGCAGGACCGTAAAACCGAGTTGCGCATAGCGATGCGCCCATTTGGCCATTTCCGCGGGCTCTCCGGTATAGCCATGGCAGCAGATCGCGTATAGATGCGGCTGTGGGTCGGAACAATCCGGGTCCAACAGCCAGCCGTGGAGTTTCCATCCATCATGGCTGCGCAGCGTGACCGATTGCTTGGCCTCCTCGAACCACCGGCCGGCCTCAAGCTGCTCGGACATGTCGAATTCGATGCCTTTCGGCGTCTCCTCGTGCGGCATGTTGAACATCGAACGTTTGGCCTTGGTGTCCAGCGCGAACATGAACATGACGTTGGCGGCCGCGGCTGTGACGCCGGCTCCTGTGGCGGCTATCGCGGCAAGTGCCGCAGCCATGCCCCTGACAACGCGAGTGTGTGCGGCGATGATGTCATGGCCATCCTCATTGATGACGTCGTCCGAACGAGTCATATCAACCTCCCGATATGGTACTCACCATCGTACGTTATTATCGAAATCATCCCCAACTTCGTGAAAGACCGTACACTGAGTGTCGCTGAGCGTACGTTTTTCACGAAATGGCGAACGATTTCGTGAAAACCGTATGATGAGAACGGGTAAGCGTACGTTCTTCACAAAGTTAGGGATTATTTCGCGGAAACCGTACGTTGACGTAGCTGGGACGGCCTATATGCAGTGTCATCGAAGCATCATTACGCAAAGTCCGGGGTTGGCGTATACTTGACAATTGTTGCTTTGGCGAGGGAAGTGTGCATGCTGACACATGACACAGATTCCGTTATCGACTCGGCGTATTTCACTCCTTGTAGGGTGTCTTTCGGCGCGTCGTGGCGTCTGAGCGAGACAGTACGAAACGAAGATACAAGGAGTATCCATTATGGCTACCACCATTAAGCTTGAGGGCGAGGCCCGTTCCGAGTTCGGCAAGGGCGTTGCTCGTCGTCTGCGCGTTGCCAACAAGATTCCGGCCACCATCTACGCCGGCGGCGAAGAGCCCGCCTTCGTGACCTTGCCGATGCGCGAGACCACCCTGGCCCTGCGTCACACCAACGCCCTGTTCACCATCGCCTTCGACGGCAACACCAAGATGGCCGTCGTCAAGGACGTGCAGAAGAACCCGGTCAAGCGCATCATCGAGCACATCGACTTCCTCGAGGTCAAGGCCGGCGAGAAGATCGACGTCGAGGTGCCGGTGTTCGTGGAAGGCACCCCGAAGGGTGCTGCCGTGGCGTTCGTCGACATCCAGGAGCTCAAGGTCCGTGCCGACGTCACCAACCTGCCCGAGAAGATCGTGGTCAGCGTCGAAGGCCTGACCGACGGCACCAAGGTGTTCGCCAAGGATGTCGTCCTGCCTGAGGGCGTCGAGCTGGACGTCGAGGATCCGGAAGAGTCCGTCGTCACCGTCGAGGTGCCGGAGGATGCCACCGAGTCCACCGCCGCTCCGGAAGCTGCTGCCGCCCCGGCTGACGCCGCTGCTGCTCCGGCCGCCGACGCCAAGTGAGTCGGTCGCTTCGATAGCGAACAATTCAGAACATAACTGAAACGTGGAAGCCCGCAGCCGTTGAGAACGGTGTGGGCTTCTTCGTTTTTCACCATGTGAACTCTGCCACACGAGTAACACATGGGTGTGCAAAAGTATGCAACAGAGTTCGCGCCACAAGCGCACAGCACACACCCCATATGGTGGCTTTCGGGCCGCCAAAGTCAAGAAGAAGTAGCTAGTGATGACTGAAAACACGCACCACGATCCGGCAGCACTCGACAAGCTCACCGAACCGTTCACCGTACTGCCGAACGACAACCCCGCATCCGATGAGAAGCGCCAGTCCCTCATCGACAAGCCGGCTTTCGGCCAGGTGTTCTCCGACAACATGACCCACATGACTTGGACCAAGGGCGAAGGCTGGTCCGACCGCCGCGTCGAACCGTACGCACCGCTCAAGATGGACCCGGGTGCTTCCGTGCTGCACTACGCACAGGAGTGCTTCGAGGGCCTCAAGGCTTACCGTCATGCCGACGGCTCCACCTGGCTGTTCCGCCCGGATGCGAACGCCGAGCGTTTCCAGAACTCCGCCAAGCGTCTGTACCTGCCTGAGCTGCCGATTGACGACTTCCTCGGTTCCGTGGCCGCGCTGGTCAAGCGCGACGCCAACTGGGTGCCGTCCCGCCGCGAGTACACGCTGTACATGCGTCCGTTCATGTTCGCTTCCGAGCCGTTCCTCGGCGTGCGCGCCCCGCAGGAGGTCGACTACTGCGTGATCGCCTCTCCGTCCGGCCCATACTTCCCGGGCGGCGTCAAGCCGGTGAGCATCTGGGTTGAAGACAAGTGGTTCCGCACCGGCCCTGGCGGCACTGGTTTCGCCAAGTGCGGCGGCAACTACGCCGCCTCCCTGCTCGGCGAGTACAAGGGTGTTGAGAATGGCTGCGAGCAGGTGTGCTTTGTGGACGCCGCCACCAAGACCTACCTTGAAGAGCTCGGTGGCATGAACATGATGGCCGTGCACAAGGATGGCCACGTGGAGACCCCGTCCCTGACCGGCAACATTCTGCCGGGCGTGACCCGTCGCTCTCTGATTCAGCTGCTGCAGGACAAGGGCCACGACGTGGTCGAGACCATGATCGCCCTCGACCAGCTGCTCGAGGACATCAAGTCCGGTGAAGTCACCGAGGTGTTCGCTTGCGGTACCGCCGCCATCATCACCCCGATCGGTCGCTTCAAGTCCGAGAAGTTCGACGTCACCGTCGCCGACGGCGGCTCCGGCAAGCTCACCTGCGAACTGCGCGACGAGCTGCTCGGCATCCAGCTCGGCGAAGTCGAGGACCCGCACAACTGGATGTGGAAGGTATGCTGAACTAGCACCTTTTGTTTCCGACTAAGACCCCTTAGAATGTCAACAATTCCAAGGGGTCTTGGCGTATTGGAAATGTTCTTGGCTAGAGAGGTGCAGATGGATTTAGCAACATTTCGCAACAAATAATATGATTTAGGTCTTCTGCACGTTGCGGGGGTTGGTTATGGTTCATCCAGATGAGAACAGGAGCAAACCTATGAGCAAGATGAGTGACATGACGGAATACTATGCTTCAGCCTACCGTTTGCCGTCAGGCTTCGAGCATTGCTCGAAACTGAAGCCGGTGGCAGAGGCAGCGACGGCGTTGCGTCGGTGGTGAGACAAGACATGAGCTTCTGGCGACGCTGGGGGATGTTCAATGTCAGTAATGGTTCAAGGTTTGGACTGCTGACGTCGCTGAGACACCTTAGCGTCGTTAACGGGTCAAGTTCTGGCGATCAAACGACGGTAAAAAGGGGCTTAGCGTCGTTAGCTGTACATAAGTTGGCACGGCAACGACACTGGAGCGCATGATCGTCGGTGCCGTGCCAAACTTTGGCCAACCTCCGACAAATGAGAAGGACTAACGTCGGTGGCTGCTCAAAGTTTGGCGCGCTGGCGACGCTGTAAGAAAAAAGTGTGGAGTCGAACCGGCAATAGCATTTATTCGGTTTGTTCTCTAGTCCAATTGCGTCAGGCAAGGCCTGTTGTAGGCTCGGGTACGACGGGCTGTAGCGCCGAATAAGGATGAACGGGAACAGAACGAAGACGGACTGAAACGAACCGAAGCGGCACCAGAGGGGAGCGGCTCATGCAGGTGGCGTTGGAGAACAACATCGTTTTTGTGGTCATCGAGTATTTAGCAATCCTGTGTTGGGGATTGTCGGGCGGACTTGCCGCCATTCGCAAGGGCTACGACATCTTCACCATCATGCTGTGCGGATGGCTTACCGCACTCGGCGGCGGTCTTGTGCGCGACGTAATGCTAGGTGCCCTGCCGCCGGTCGGCATCACCGACAAAGGCTATGTGCTCACCACGCTGTTTTCCGGCATTATCGTGGTGGTGGCCCACCCGGAGATTACCAAACTCAAATGGACGATGACTGTCATCGATGCTCTGGGCCTCGGACTATTCGCAGTCAACGGCACCGCAAAAGCGCTGGCATACGGTTCCTCAAGCATGACCGCCGTATTCCTGGGCATGTTCACAGCACTGGCCGGCGGCCTCATTCGTGACATCTTCATCGGCGATGTGCCAATGATTATTCGAGACAAACACCTCTATGCCGTGCCCTCGTTCATCGGTTGCATTCTGACCGTGCTTGTATGGCGTGGTGTGCACTACGGTTGGTTCGACATGTGCTCGGAAATGCTGCTCGACGTGCTGATCGTCATCATCGTGGTGGCGCTGCGCCTGCTCTCGGTCGGCTTCAACGTCACCTTGCCCGGAGCCGTCGAGCGTCATCGCGTCTACCTGCCCAGCGAAAGCCGATATCTCAAGCGCCCGGTCATCCATCCGCACGCCGATACCGTCGATCCCGGCGATACCACCAAGGACGAAGAAGACAAGCCTCAGGATGATTCAAGACCGCCTCAGGGCTAACTGCCTTCAAAGAGGTACATTTGGCCTTCTGCAAAATGACAACTGCTTTCAAAGAGGTACCTGAAGCACGAAACGTCGAGTATAAGCGTTGCAATGACGGCGTTTATACTTGGGCTTTCTCGGATTCGGTACCTTTCTGAACGGAGATGTCATTTCGCAAGACCGCCAATGTACCTCTTTGAACGGAGATATAAAAAGTCCCGCAAGCCAGATGACTTGCGGGACTTGCTAAAACCTTAAGAGGCTTATGCTCACAGAGCGTTGATCGCAACAGCGAGGCCAGACTTGCGGTTGGCGGCCTGGTTCTTGTGGATCACGCCAGCGCCAGCAGCCTTGTCGAGCTTCTGGGCGGCAACCTTGTAGGCGGCCTCGGCGGCAGCCTTGTCACCGGCGGCGATGGCTTCGCGGGTGGCGCGGATGGCGGTCTTCAGGCCGGACTTCACAGCCACGTTGCGAAGGTGCGCCTTCTCATTGGTGAGCACGCGCTTCTTCTGCGACTTAATGTTTGCCACGTTTACTCCAAACGATGTGTGTTATAAGGACATACAAAAGGTAGAGGATAGCATGAGCCCCGGAAAAACCCGCGCAATGCCACGCCGAATACAGTCCCTCGGCTACACTAGGTGAAGTTTGAGTATATGCCAAGAGGAGGAATGCGTTGGCCGTCCAACACAATCAGCCGGGTTCCACGGATCAGTCGGTGATTCGCAACTTCTGTATCATCGCACACATCGACCACGGCAAGTCGACCGTGGCCGACCGCATCCTGCAGTTGAGCGGCATTGTGCCCGAGCGAGAGATGCGCGATCGCTTCCTCGACCGTATGGATATCGAGCAGGAGCGCGGCATCACCATCAAATCCCAGGCCGTGCGCGTGCCATGGACCTTTGACGGCACCGAATACACGCTCGGTATGATCGACACCCCCGGCCACGTGGACTTCACCTATGAGGTGTCCCGCGCACTGGCCGCCTGCGAAGGCGCGGTGCTGCTCGTCGACGCTACCCAGGGCATCGAAGCGCAGACCCTGTCTAACCTGTACATGGCCATCGACCATGATCTGGCCATCATTCCCGTGCTCAACAAAATCGACCTGCCGTCCGCAGAACCGGACAAGCATGCCGAGGAGATCGCAGGTCTGATCGGCTGCGAGCCGAGCGACGTGCTGCGCGTCTCCGGCAAAACCGGCGAAGGCGTGGCCGACCTGCTCGACCAGATCGTCATGGACGTGCCCGCCCCGCACGGCGACCCCGAGGCCCCCGCCCGCGCGCTGATCTTCGACTCTGTCTACGACTCCTACCGCGGCATCGTCACCTACATCCGTATGGAGGACGGCGAACTGCACGACCGCGAAAAAGTGCACATGATGGGCATTGGCATGACCCACGATCCCATCGAGATCGGTGTGATCAGTCCGGACATGACTCGCACCAAGGCACTCGGTGCCGGCGAGGTCGGCTACATCATCACCGGTGCGAAAGATGTGAGTCAGTCCAAGGTGGGCGACACCCTGACCTCGGCCGTCCGCCCGGCTACCGAGCCGTTGCCTGGCTACCGCGACCCCAAGCCGATGGTCTACGCCGGTTTGTTCCCGATCGACAACGCGCAATTCCCCGAACTGCGTGATGCACTCGACAAACTCAAGCTCAACGACGCCGCCCTGATCTACACGCCGGAAACCTCCGTGGCTCTGGGTTTCGGCTTCCGCTGTGGCTTCCTGGGTCTGCTGCACATGGAAATCGTCAACGAGCGACTCTCCCGCGAGTTCGGCCTCGACCTTATCCAGACCGCCCCGAACGTCACCTACGACGTGACCGCCGAGGATGGCAGCCAGCATCATGTGACCAACCCGAGCGAATTCCCGGACGGCAAGATCAAGAAGATCGTCGAGCCGATGGTTGCCGCCGACATCATCACGCCCAAGGAATTTATCGGTGCGGTGATGGATCTGTGCCAGGACCACCGCGGCATTATGGGCACGATGGAGTACATCTCCACCGATCGTGTCGAGATGCACTACCGCATTCCACTGGCCGAAATCGTGTTCGACTTCTTCGACCAGCTCAAGTCCCGCACCAAGGGCTACGCTTCCCTCGATTACCATGAGGATGGCGAGCAGTCCGCCGATTTGGTCAAGGTGGACATCCTTATTCAGGGCGAGAAGGTCGATGCGTTCAGTGCCATCGTTCACCGCGATAAGGCGTATTCGTACGGTGTGATGATGACCAAGAAATTGCGTAGTCTGATTCCTCGCCAACAGTTTGAGATTCCGATTCAGGCCGCAATCGGTTCGCGTATCATCGCGCGTGAGAACATTCGTGCGTTGCGCAAGGACGTGCTCGCCAAGTGCTATGGCGGCGACATCACCCGTAAGCGTAAGCTGCTCGAAAAGCAGAAGGCCGGCAAGAAGCGTATGAAGATGCTCGGCCATGTGGAGGTGCCGCAGGAGGCGTTCATCGCCGCCCTGTCCACCGGCGAGGGCTCCAACGACCGCGACACCAAAGACAAGATCCGCGCCGCTCAGAAGACCGAGGGCTAGTGTTCGAGGTCTACATCCACGTCCCGTTCTGCTTGCGGCGCTGCGGTTACTGCGACTTCAACACCTACACGGCTACGGATCTTGGTGCGGGGGCCTCGCGCGGCAACTATGCCAATATGGTCATTCGTGAAATGGCCCTGACCAAGCAGTGGCAGCTCGACCACGGCATCGAGGAGCCACCGGTCTCCACCGTGTTCTTCGGGGGTGGTACACCCACGATTCTCGCCGCCCGCGATCTGGTCGCCATGCTCGATGCCATCCGCAAGATCTGGAGCATCGCGCCCGACGCCGAAATCACCACCGAAGCCAACCCGGACACGGTCAACGAATATTACATCAATGAGCTCGCTGCCGGCGGCTTCACCCGCGTTTCCTTCGGCATGCAATCTGCCGTGCCGCACGTGCTCAAAACCCTCGACCGCACGCATACGCCGGCCAACGTGGCCGCAGGCGTTAATGCCGCCAATAAGGCCGGCCTGCGCTCCAGCGTGGATCTGATTTACGGCGCACCGGGGGAGAGCCTTGACGATTGGCGCACCTCGGTCACGACCGCCATCGACCTCGGCGTGAACCACATCTCCGCCTACGCACTGACCGTGGAACCCACCACGAAAATGGGTCGTCAAATCGCGGCCGGCACTCTGCCCAAACCCAATGACGATGACGAAGCAGCCAAATACGAAATCGCCGACGACCTGTTCGCCGCCGCCGGCCTCGAATGGTATGAGGTCTCCAACTGGGCCCGCCCCGGATACGAGAGCCAGCACAACCTCGGCTATTGGCGCAACGTCGATTGGGCCGGTCTAGGGCCAGGTGCCCACTCCCACTACAACGCGGTGACCGAGGCTGACCACCCCCAGTCGGCTTCGCTGACAGCCCCCGCCAGCGGGGGCAAGTCCGAAGCCATTGCCTCTGCCTCAGCTGATGGACAGGCCAACGCCGAACTTGGAGAAACCAACGCCGAACTAGGTATGATCAACGCGCATGGGAACAACTCCCAAGAAATTCATGCCCCCGCTGGCGGGGGCTGTCTGGCGGATGCCGGACTGGGGGTGGTTTCTGTCTCACACGGTCTGCGCAGCTGGGACATCGCGCACCCGCGTTTGTGGGGCACGGCCATCAACGAGAACCGTGTGCCGTGGGCCGATAGCGAGACGATCACTCCCGAGGAAAACCTCGAAGAGCTCATCATGCTCGGGCTGCGCCTGCACGAGGGCCTTGGCCTCGACCGCATCAACCGCGCCATCAACGATGCAGGTATGAGCAGCACGCCCCAGACTCTCCGAACCGTTTCGGTTGACCAACTCGCCCCCATGATCAGCGAAGGCCTGATTACCGTATCCGATAATCATCGAGTGGTGCCCACTCGTCGTGGCCGGTTGCTCAATGACTCGGTAATCGAACAGTTCTTCGATTACGTCGGTGTATGAGTCGGTGGTATGGTGCGCGGCAGTCGCCATTACCCGTTCGCTAGTTGTGGTTACACCGTCAGAGGGAGCTTTTTTGTTTTACCGGCGGGGGAGGGAACCGCGTAGGACTACGTCCGGGGCGCTTTGCACGTAGATCAGGCGGTTGGCAGTGCCGCCGGTGGCCTCCGCGTCATCGCGGTTGGACAGGATGCTGTCCACGGCGGCCTGGCCCATTTCGGCCAGCGGCAGATGCACGGTGGTCAGTGGTGGGAACACGTCGGCGGAGTAGGGGATGTCGCCGAAACCGGTGACGCCGATTTCCTGACCCGGCTCGATGCCGTTGGTGCGCAACGCGGTCATCGCACCGATGGCCATCACGTCGTTGAGCGCGATGATTGAATCGATGCCTTTGCCGTCGTACAGTGCGCCTTCGCCCGGCTTCAGCAGTCCGGATCGGGCCATTTGCATGACGGACGCATAGCCGTCGGTGCGGCTGAACTTACCGTTTGCCACGGCTTTCGGGTCCACGGTGATGCCTGCTTCGTCCAACACTTCCATCACACCGGCCAGTCGTTCTTTGGAGGAGCGGTGTGCGTCATCGCCCTTGAGAATCGCAGGGCGTGTATACCCGGAATCGACGATAAGCTTTGCGATGGCACGCGCGCCGACGTCGTTCGCCACGTCCACGGCCGGGAAGGGCAGGTTGCGGTTGAGTACGAACACGGCATGTCCGCCGGACGATTCGTACTGGATGAGTTCCGTCTGCAACGCCTGGCGTTCCGGCGCGTCGGTGTATTCGCTTTCGGAGATGATGATGCCGCGCGGCCTGGTGGATACGGACTTACGCACCGCCTCCAACTCCTCGTGCGGGGTGGCTGCCACGCCGATGGTCACGGAGATGCTGCGTTCGGCCGCCGCCTTGACCACGCCTTGCGACACGGATGCGAAGTAGGGATCGGAGATATCGGAGACCAGCAGCACGATGTTCGGTGCAGTGCCTTTGGCCACTGCCTGAGCATAGGCGTTGGGACGATAGTTGAGCTTGGCGGCTGCTTCCATCACCTTGACATACGATTGGTTGCGTACCTTGCGGGTGCTGCCGTTGAGCACACGGGATGCGGTGGCGATGGAGACCTGGGCTTCTTTGGCGACGTCCATCAATGTCGCTGGCGATTGCGCCTTATCGTTCTGTACAGCCACGATCGAATCGGTCCTTTTCTTCCCTGAAACGGAAAACATGTCTAAACGCTTACCGCAATGATATCGCAGTTTTGCTTGCAATAGTAGCATTGTGGATTGGAGAGCCTGAATTTTGAACAAAAATAATCACGCGAATTACGGAAAGCGCTTACCGTTCCGCGTGTCGTGCGGTATGCTCGAAGCATGACGCGATACTTATGTGCCCCTGACTCCTTCAAAGAGAGCCTGACCGCCATGGAGGCGGCCCGGGCGATGGCTCAGGGGATTGAGAATGCCGACCATGATGCCGAGGTCCGTTGCCTCCCCATGGCCGACGGTGGTGAAGGCACCGCACGTGCGCTTGTCGACGCCACTGGCGGATCGATGCACGCCGTGCCGGTCCACGACCCGCTCGGCCGACCTGTCGAAGGCCACTTCGGCCTGCTCGCCGACGGCACGACCGCCGTGGTCGAGACAGCCGAAGCCAGCGGCCTCGCACTGCTTGAAGCCAAAAAAACGCAACCCGTTGATTGCCTCCTCCTACGGCACCGGCGAACTCATACTCGCCGCCGTCCGTTCCGGAGCCAAGCGCATCATCGTCGGGCTCGGCGGCAGCGCCACCAACGACGCCGGTGCCGGACTTCTGCAGGCCCTCGGCGTTCGTCTTCTGGACGGGAACGGCAACGACCTTAAGCACGGGGGAGCGGCCCTCGCTGATCTGGCCACCATCGACATCAGCACGATGGACCCGGCTCTCAAGAACGTCTCCATCACCGCCGCCTGCGACGTGACCAACCCGCTGACCGGTCCCACCGGCGCCAGCGCCGTGTTCGGACCGCAGAAAGGTGCCTCCCAGGCCGACGTCGCCACACTGGACGCCGCGTTGGCGCACTTCGCGCAGGTCATCGAAAGCCGGCTCGGCGTCGCTGTGAACGACGTGCCGGGCGCGGGCGCCGCCGGCGGTATCGGCGCCGCGCTGAAAGGCTTCCTTGACGCCGAATTCCGTCCGGGCATCGCCATCGTCATCGAACAATCCGGACTTGATGCGGCCGCGCAATGGGCTGACGTGGTGTTCACCGGCGAAGGCTCCATCGACTTCCAGACCAAGTTCGGCAAAACCCCGGCCGGCGTGGCCGAAACCGCCAAGCGCCACGGCAAGCCCGTGATCGCCGTCGCCGGACACATCGGCACGGGCATCGACGAACTGCATGAGGTCGGCATCGACGCGGTATTCGGCATCGCCCCCGGTGCCGCCAGCCTCAGCGAACTGCTGGCCGACGCGGCCGCCAACGTGACCCGCACCACCGAACAAGTCGTACGAACCCTACAACTGAAGCAGCTTCACAAGCTCCCTCTGATGGGCCGAGCCGTGAAGGAAACGCCGGAGGCGTTTCCAGGCGAGGGCTTGACGACAGTCAACCCAGCCGAAGGCTCCATAATTGCGGGACGAGCTGCCGCGGCAAAGCCGTGACTGAGGGGGAGACTTGTGGCGCAGCCGCAAAAAATGGCATCGGCTTTCAGCCGATACAGTCATTCGTCTGCTTCTCTCCCTCAGTCAGCTGCGCTGACAGCTCCCTCGTCAGAGGGAGCCACACAATTCGGAAAGGAAGATATGCGCACCATGCTGTACACCAAGGTGACCAGCATGCTGAGCACCACGGGCATCGCCAGCGAGAAATACGCCTTCGGAATCGGCGCCTTTTCGAAGAGTTCGTTATCCATTTCCGTCCCTTGGTGTTTTCGTTCTTCAGTCACTGCGCGGGATGCCGTTCGGCGTGCATCACAGGCATTGTAGAGGCAACAGTGTGGACAACGGGCGGGGGAGTATCTCATGATGCGGTGAGGGCGTTGATGATGACGCATCGTGTATTGGTGGCCGTGTGCATCGTATGTGAACCTGTGCTGGCACGGCGTACACACGATGGGAAAAGAAAGAATATATGGACTCCGTTGTCCCGGTTATTGTTCAGTTATTACTGTGTTGAATTATTGCGTTATTCAATTATTGTGGTGTGCCGGCCGATTGCGGCCTGCGGGGGATTGCCTTCGTATGTGTCGTGCAATCTCATGAATGGGATCGTTCGCTAGATTCAGCGAGCGTCCTTGTTGGCGGCGTTGATGATGTCGGCGAACATCTTGGAGTCGGCGTAGCCGGCGCGGGCGATGGCGTCCATACCGGAGAGGGTGAAACCGCGAATCATGGAATCCATGAATGACATAATGTGTTCCTTGTCTTGACCTGCAAAGCCGTGGGCTTTGCGACGTGTTGTTGTTTACGTTATGAGACGGGCCGTGTGTGAGCGGCGAGTCAGGGAAGAGGCTCAGCGAGCGTTCTTATCGGTGTCGTTGATGATGTCGAGAATCATCTGGGAGTTGGCGTGACCGGACTGGGCCAGGGAAGTGGCACCGTACATAGCCAGACCGCGAATCATGGAATCCTTGAGAGACATCATGTTTCCTTTCGTTGGTCAAAACCTTGTGGCTTTGAGTTTTGTTTATCGGTTTCTTTCTGAAACCGGTTTCAGAATAACGCAGTCCGATGACAAACGCAAGGGGACTATTCCGCTCTTGGCGTTTCTGGCGGAATATCGCCGTTCTATAGATACCGTTCGGTAGCTAAGAGGCTGTCTAGTCGACTTTCTGACGGTCTTGTTCTGGGCGCATGGTTTTCACGAAATGGCCTCATGTCGCGGAAATCGTACGCTGAGTCGTCGTAAGCGTACGGTCTTCACGAAATGGGGTCTCATCTCGTGAAGAACGTACACTGAGTCGTTCTGGGCGTACGGTTTTCACGAAATGGGGCCTATCTTCACCGGATTTTGGGCACACCGGCCTTGAGCAGCTTGGTCTCAAGATTGATGGGGCGTAGCAGATCCTCATAGAACACATGGACGATTTCGGTGACGCCCTGTTCCCGGAGATGCCGATCACGTCTGCGGTCGTACTCCATTTTCGCCTGGAGGCTTGCGCGATTCTCGTTGCTGGTGTCGGCGTATTTGGCCATGCCGTCGTATTCTGCCACGATGATGCGGCCGTCTGCGAGCTTCCAACAGAAATCGACGCGATATGGCATTGCGGGATTGTCGGGATTCATGAACTGCACCTGCAGCAGGGGAATGCCGAAAGACAATTCGGTGATCTGGCCACGCATCAATGATTCGCCGCCGTTTTCGCTCAGGGGATCCGCGTACTTCAGCAGCTTGGTCACGGAGACCTCGTCGCAGACGCTTTGAATCATCAGCGACTGCACCTCTTCGATGGTCGTCAGGGACTTTCTCAGAGCCGAATCGTATATGGGCAGCGCCTGTGGGAATGGGAATGCCGCGCAGTCGAGCAGCGTTCGCGCCGGAGTCGTCAAGAGAATGCCATTATGCTTCCGCGTCGGAATCCGATTGATATAGATGCGGTTGAGACGCGCCTCGTCTCCGCCGCCGATGCCGGACTTCGAGGCGATGTGCACTGTGCCGTCGTGCAGGGAATAGTTGTGCTGCAGTCCGTATACGCACGCCGCACTCAACCCCGCAAATACCCACTGAGGGTGGATTGCGGACAGCGCACGTATGGCCTGCAATGACTGTTGCTCTCTGGTCATGGTGTTCCAAAGTATTCGGTCGGCGTACAGGTTCTTATACGGTGACACCAGCTCCCCGGCATGCAGGCGACGTTTCAGGGCGCGCCGTTGCGCATCACTGGTGCCATAGCAGCAGCGACGCTCCTGCTTCGCCTGCTGCAGCAGTGCAGAAACTTCCTTGTGTTCTTTCATATCTCGACGCTAAGGGTGATTTTGATTGTTGCACAAGCTCAACCGGCAAATGTGAATACTATGTCACGCGAATTGTTGGTGTGGATAACTTGAATCGACGTCGACGGCTTTGCCGACGGTCTTGTCGGAGGCGACATTAGCCTAGGACACCTTGCTGCGCCGCCTTCCATACCAAGAACAGTCATCAGTGACACCGAGGGCATCTTCAGCGTATGTTCTTCACGAAATCAGCTGCCATTTCGTGAAAACCGTACGCTCAGAATGACTCAGTGTACGTTCTTCACGAGATGAGGCCCCATTTCGTGAAAACCGTACGTTGACGACGATTCAGTGTACGTTCTTCACGAAATTAGGGATGATTTCGCGGAAACCGTACACTCACCGCAACTCAGCGTACGGTTTTCGCGAAGTTATTGATTTGGATATAGGTTCCCCGTCATGAACTACAATGAATCGCGGCGAAAAACGGGGAACCGAAGTCGGAGCGCGGCTGAACGGATATGGGTGTGACTGGATGACTGCCATGGTGATGCCGGTTCTCCTTGACGTACGCAATAACAACAACTGACAACAACAGGGGAGACAAGGATGGCGAGAAGTGCGGGCCGCACCCGACCGGTGATCAAGGACGTGGCCAGACTGGCCGGAGTCTCGGCACCGACCGTCTCCCGGTATCTCAACGGCACCGTCAATGTCACCGAAGGCAAGCGTGAACGCATCGCCAAGGCCATCAAGGAGCTGGGCTATGAGCCGAGCATTGTGGCGCGCGCCCTGTCGAACCGGGAGATGGACTCCGTGGTGGTGTTCGCGGCCAATCCTTCCGCCTTCTCCACGTCCGAAACGAACCATGGGGTCGAGGCCGCCGCCCGTAAACGTCGGTTCCTGCTCAATATCGTTTCTTTGGATGAGTCCGACATGGACTCCGTCAAGGCTCGTGTGCGCATGGGTTTGTCGATCAGGCCGGCGGGCGTGATCGTCTACGAGTACGACCGGGCCGGCATCGCCGCACTGGAATACATTCCCAAAGATATGCCGATGGTCGTGGTGGGTGGCAGCTTCGGCGACGGCGAATACCAGATCATCAACGCCGAAAGGGATGGTGGCCGTTGGATGACCATGCATCTGCTGGATCTCGGCCATCGCACCGTGTTCCATGTGGGGCGCCCGGAAGGACCGACCGATAACACCCGCACCAATGGGTGGCGTGACGCGCTCAAGGAGCGCGGCGTCACGGTACCTGACCCAATCATCGTGCCCGACGATGATTTGGAGGAGTCGGTCAAGGCTGGGCGCACCTTGGGCCGTCGTGGTGATGTGACTGCGATTTTCGCCGGCAACGACGAAACCGCCATCGCTGTGATCCGAGGTCTAAGGGAGGTTGGTCGCCGCGTGCCTGCTGACGTGAGCGTCGTAGGCTTTGACGACCGCAACTTCGGTGCCATGTGGAATCCGGCGCTGACCAGTTACACCCAGAACTTCCTGGACATGGGGGAGCGGTCCTTCCGGATGCTGTTCGAACAGATTCAGGCCAAGCGTGCCGGCGATGACGCGCCGCCCTCGCAGGTCGAAGTGGTGCAAGGCAAGCCGTGTCTGCGTGCCTCCGAACGCGCGTACGGCGACGGCGAAATCGCGTAGTCGATGGGGCGTGCGTATCAATCGATAGTGACTGTAGCGCATTCATATCGTGACGAGGAGTCTCCCATGCCGAACTGTAAGCGCTTACCTTAAATAGTTCGTAATGTGATTTACGTCATACTAATAGATGTTCTGAATCATAGTGTTATGCAAGGATTCCTTGCGGAAAATGGCTATTTATCAACAGTTTTCGAAAAGTCCGCATGATGGGCGACTGTGAGCACGCTTTATGGTAATCGCTTTCCGTGGTATTATTGTTACAGTGTGACTTTTGAACAATCGGTAACTCTGAAGACTCAGCACCAGACCTCGGGCACTATCTCAGCGGCAGACGCCGCGATGCAATCGGCCCGCGACGAACGCATCCCCGGCAAACTCATCTGCGCGATCGTGGCCGTCGGCTCACTCGCATTCTTCGGCATCCTGACCGAAACCGTGATGAATGTGCTGTTCCCGCAGCTGATGGGCGTGCTCCACATCAGCGAGGCCACCATCCAATGGCTCACCACCGGCTATCTGCTGGTCGTGTCGATTACTGTGCCGCTCAGCGCATGGCTGCGCCGTCGCTTCCGCCAGCGCAGCATCTTCCTGGCGGCAACGCGATGTTCTCCACGCTGCAGCAGTTCACGGGTGCGGCCGGCACCACTGTGGTGGGCTACCGTGATCTCCGTGTTCCAGTCCGGCTCGGGCAAGGTGGGTTCCGCCGGCTATGCCGCCGCCACCGTGACCGGCGCATAGATTGACTACGCGATCATGGCTGTGGTCATCGTTATCGTTATCGTGTTCGTCGCCATGCTCCACGCCCTACGTAACCGGAAGTAGATGGTAAGTCGAGTGGCACCATGCTACCGCGCAATGGCTGGGCATGGAGTTTTGGCTAGGAATCGTTCGACAGGCGTTGGCGCGGCCGCTGAGAGCATTCGCGTCGAAAGGTTTGCCGGAGCTCGTTCGGCGTGGAATGGGCCGATTCACCGGTGATTGTTGGTCAAACAGCCAATGCTGACCCTTCTGCCAATGGTTAGCGAGGTTCCTATCATAAGCATTTCGGAGAGCGATCTCGAAAAAGGCGACATCCTTCACGAGGATTTGACCAAGGTCAACATTCCACTCGTATAAAGTAAGGCTGTAAGCGCATCTTGGTGGCAAGCGTCAAGGTATGTACGGAATCGCGGGGCGGAAAGCCACTCCTCAATCCACTGCGGATTGGTAATAACGGATGATTGTAACGCATGAATCACGAGGCCCCCTTACCTCGTATTGCAATGCCCCGGTGACATGAAAAACGGCGGTCAACACGGGGCTTGTACATTAAGGATACAGGAAGGGTAGTTATAAGTTGCTGATATGCCGTGTTTTTTACGATAGTCATCGGCCTCTCTCATACGGCGGAACAGGAACTGACGGATGCCGAGATGCCGTGATTCGGCGGGAGGACCTGTACTGGCCCAGTCCTTCTGCTCGGTAGCGGTACCGCTACGCCGACTCTTCCCGACGCTCCAGTGCCGCCGATATCAGTGAATGCCCAGCCTGATGTCGGTAGAGTTAAGGCTATTGGCTTGGTCTCGACGGTGAGACTTCTCCAATGGCCAATATGCACTGTTGCAAAGGAGTATGCGGTATGCAACCAATCAAAGCCATTCAATACGGCTGCGGCAAAATGGCGAAGTACACGATTCGCTATATGCACGAGAAAGGCATTCAAATCGTCGGTGCCATCGACGTGAATCCGGAAGTCGTGGGCATGGATGCCGGTGCGTTTGCAGGCATCGGCCCCATCAATGTGCCGATTCGCGCCGATGCCGAGGCTGTGCTCAACGAGTGCGACGCGGATATCGCGGTAGTCACGCTATTCAGCTTCGAGAACGAAATCGCCACCATGTGCGAGCAGTGCTTGGCCCGCGGCATCAGCGTGATCACCACCTGCGAGGAATGCATCTACCCGTGGACCACCGATCCGGCCACCACGAACCGTCTCGACATCATCGCCAAGGAAGCCGGTGCCACCATGGTCGGCTCCGGCATGCAGGACATCTACTGGGTGAACATGGTCTCCACCGTCGCCGCCGGATGCCACAGCATCAAGAAGATCACCGGTGCGGTGAGCTACAACGTCGAGGATTACGGCCTGGCTTTGGCCAAAGCGCACGGCTGCGGTCTGACCGCCGAGGAGTTCGAGGCCGAGCTTGCGCATCCCGAAACCGTGGTGCCCTCGTATGTATGGAATTCCAATGAAGCGCTGGCCCAGAAGCTTGGGCTTACCATCGCATCGCAGACCCAGGCCAGTGTGCCGTATTTCAGCGATGTCGACGTGTATTCCGAGACGATGGACGAGACGATTCCGGTCGGCAAATGCATCGGCATGTCCGCCGTGGTAACCACCGAAACGAATCAGGGCATCACGTTGGAAACTGCCTGTATCGGCAAGGTGTACGGGCCGGATGATGGCGATATGTGCGATTGGAAGATCGAGGGTGAACCGGACGTGGAGTTCCACGTGGTCAAGCCGGCGACCGTCGAACATACGTGCGCCACAATCGTCAACCGCATTCCGGACGTGCTCAACGCGCCAGCCGGATATGTGACGGTCGATCAGCTCGATGAAATTTCATATCTCACGTATCCCGCCGCGCTGTACGTGGCATAGACCCATATTTTCAGGGATGAAGGCCGGCACTCATAAGGGTGCCGGCCGGTATCAGGCGGCCAGAGTCGACGTGCGTGGCATCACCTGGAACTGGATATGGTCATGGGTGATGTCATCGGGCCGTTCATGCCGTAGGTTCGACTCGATCAGCGTCACCATGCGATCGATAACCGTACGAGCCATTGCGGGGACGTCTATCGCCACAGTGCTAATGGGTGGGTTGGCGCAGTCGGAGAAGGGGATGCCGTCGAATCCCATGAGCCCTACGTCGTCGGGCACGCGGATGCCATGTTCGGTGAGTTCGCGGAGCGCGCCGATCGCTATGGTGTCAGACATGCACAGGATGCCACAATCGCCCGGGACAGGCGTCAGGACCGCAAGCAGCATCCTGCTCGGCATCGGCGGCGACATCGCCAACTTCAAAAGCGCGGCCCACCTGGCCGCCCACGCCGGCATCGCTCCGGTCACCGGCCAGTCCGGCACCAGCATCAAGAGGCGAGAAACCCTCCAGACGGGGCAACAAACGCTTATAGACTATTGAGCCTTATATAAATGCGAACTGCCAGTCAACCTTACCGTTGACTGGCAGTTCGCATTTATCGCTCCCGCTGGCGGGAGCTGTCATGCGAAGCATGACTGAGGGTGGTCCACAGCCGCCAATCCGTAACATCACCCAACGCAGCATTTCACGATACGGACGTTTCCGTATCGTATTTTCGTGTGGTCAAATAGACATTTCGGGCGAAAAAGTTCGAAATACCCCCATAACTGGCCATAAAAACAATTGCTTGAGAATCACTATTGACTTTTATGGCGACTCGGTATATGGACACGCGAAACGAAAATGACATGGAGCAACGGTACTGTGTCAACAGCAATGAACGAAGAGGCACGATTCCCTTACGTGCCCACAAGCAATTGAGGTGATTCCGGTGACATTCAAAGCCCCGCTCGATCTCACGGTCCACGCTCCGGACGGTATGTATGATCCCGCCAACGAGCATGACGCCTGTGGTGTGGGTATGGTCACCACTTTGAACAAGCGTCCTGAACGCAAAATCGTCACTGACGCCATTGAGGTACTGGTCAATCTCGACCACCGCGGTGCCGTGGGTGCCGAGGAGAACACAGGTGACGGCGCCGGCATTCTGATGAGCATGCCGGATGAGTTCATGCGTGCCACCGTGCCCGCCGAACTGCCCGAAGCCGGCCACTACGCCGCAGGCATCGCCTTCCTCGACCGCGACATCGAAACCTCCGGTCAGCAGGAACAGGCCATTGCCAAGATCGTGCGCGAGGAGGGCCTTGAAGTTCTCGCATGGCGCGTGGTGCCCACCAACCCGGACGGCCTCGGCCTGCAGGCCCTTGCCGCCATGCCGGGATTCAAGACTCTCGTGGTCGCCTCTCCGGACGGTGCTCTGGCCGGCGTGGACTTGGATCGCAAGACCTTCCGCATCCGCAAGCGCGTCGAGCATGAGGTAGGCGTCTACTTCGCTTCCCTGTCCGCCCGTACCATCACGTACAAGGGCATGCTCACCACCATGCAGCTCACCCACTTCTTCGAGGATCTGAACGACGAGCGCATGAAGGCCACCATCGCCATCGTCCACTCCCGCTTCTCCACCAACACCTTCCCGAGCTGGCCGCTGGCCCAGCCGTTCCGTCTGCTGGCCCACAATGGCGAGATCAACACCATTCAGGGCAACCGCAACTGGCTCTCCGCCCGTGAAGGTCGTCTGAGCAGCGAACTGCTCGGCGAGTTCGAGCCGCTGCTGCCCATCACCACTCCGGGCTACTCCGATTCTGGCACCTTCGACGAGTGCCTCGAACTACTGCACCTCGCCGGCCGTTCCCTGCCGCACGCCATCTGCATGATGCTGCCGCCGGCTTGGGAGAAGAACCCGGATCTCGATCCGGACGTGCGCGCCTTCTACGAGTACAACAACACGCTTATCGAGCCGTGGGATGGCCCGGCCGACATCGTCTTCACCGACGGCACCCAGGTCGGCGCCCTGCTCGACCGCAACGGCTTCCGCCCCGGCCGCTGGCAGCTCACCGACGACGGCTACATCGTGCTGGCCTCCGAGGCCGGCGTTCTGCCGGAGATCGCGCAGGAGCACATCGTGTCCAAGGGCCGTCTTGAGCCCGGCAAGATGTTCCTGGTCGACACCGCCGAAGGCCGCATCATCCCCGATGAAGAGATCAAGAAGACCCTCGCCTCCCAGCACCCGTACCGCAAGTGGGTGGAAGGCAACTCGGTCGAGATGAGCGATCTGCCCCGCCGCGAGCACGTGAGCCACTCCGGACAGTCCGTCCAGCGCCGTCAGCGTGCCTTCGGCTACACCGAAGAGGATCTGAAGCTGTTGCTCACTCCGATGGCCAACACCGGTAAGGAACCGCTGGGATCCATGGGTAACGATGCGCCTATGCCCGCACTCTCCAGCCGCAGCCGCATGCTGTTCGACTACTTCACCCAGAAGTTCGCGCAGGTCACCAACCCGCCGCTGGACTGGGAGCGTGAGGAGATCGTCACCTCGCTCGAATCCGCCATCGGCCCCGAGCCTAACCTACTGGCCGATTCCGAGCTGCACGCCAAGAAGATCCTCATCCCGCTGCCCGTGGTCAACTCTGATGAGATGGCCCAGCTCAAGCGCCTTGACAAGGCCCGCATCCTCGGCGGCTACTATCGCCCGTACGTGGTCAAGGGCCTCTACCAGGTCGCCGGCGGCGGCAAGGCCCTCGAAGAGCGACTTGACGAGATCTTTGCCGAAATCGACGAGGCCATCGCCGACGGCAAGAACTTCATCGTGCTCTCCGACCGTGAATCCAACCACACGTGGGGCCCGATCCCGTCCCTGCTGCTGACCTCCGCCGTGCAGCACCACCTGCTGCGCCGCCACACCCGTACGCAGATCTCCATGGCCGTCGAGGCCGGCGACGTGCGCGAGATTCACCACGTCGCACTGCTGATCGCTTATGGTGCCGCCTGCGTGAACCCGTACCTGGCCTTCGAATCCGTTGAGGATTTGGCCCGTAACGGCTACCTCAAGGTCGACGCGGACACCGCCGTGAAGAACCTCACCAAGGCGCTTTCCACCGGTGTGCTCAAGATCATGTCCAAGATGGGCGTCTCCACCATCATGAGCTACCGTGGCGCACAGCTGTTCGAGGCTGTGGGCCTGAGCCAGGAAATCATCGACGAATACTTCACCGGCACCACCTCCCGTGTGGGTGGCGTGGGCCTTGACGAGATCGCCGAAGAAGTGGCCATCCGTCACCGCGTGGCCTACCCGAACCAGTGGAGCGCATCCCCGCACCGCAACCTGCGCACGGGCGGCGACTACAAGTGGCGTCGTACCGGCGAGGACCACCTCAACGATCCCGAGGCCATCTTCCTGCTCCAGCAGTCGACCCACCGTGGCGACTACCAGATGTTCAAGAAGTATTCGCACCACATCAACGACACGTCGAACCGACTCATGACCCTGCGTGGCCTGATGAAGTTCAACAACAACCGCAAGCCAATCGACATCTCCGAAGTCGAGCCGGCCTCCGAGATTGTCAAGCGCTTCTCCACCGGTGCCATGAGCTACGGTTCCATCTCACAGGAAGCGCACGAGACGCTTGCCATCGCCATGAATTCGATTGGCGCACGCTCCAACTCCGGTGAGGGCGGCGAATCCGACGATCGTATCAACGACCCGCAGCGCTACAGCCGCATCAAGCAGATCGCGTCCGCTCGCTTCGGCGTGACCTCCGATTACCTCGTGCACGCCACCGACCTGCAGATCAAGCTCGCCCAGGGCGCCAAGCCCGGTGAAGGTGGCCACCTGCCCGGTGCCAAGGTCCCGCCGTGGATCGCCAAGGTCCGTCACGCCACCCCGGGCGTGGAGCTTATCTCCCCGCCGCCGCACCACGACATCTACTCCATCGAGGATCTGAAGCAGCTGATCAACGATGCGAAGATGGCCAACCCGAAGGCACGTATCCACGTCAAGCTCGTTTCCGAGTTCGGCGTCGGCACCATCGCGGCCGGTGTGGCCAAGTGCCATGCCGACGTGGTGCTTATCTCCGGCTATGACGGCGGTACGGGTGCAGCCCCGCTCAACGCCATCAAGCACGCCGGCACCCCGTGGGAGATCGGCCTGTCCGAAACCCAGCAGACGCTGATCCTGAACGGCCTGCGCTCCCGCATCGTCGTACAGTGCGACGGCGAGCTCAAGACCGGTCGTGACGTGGTCATCGCCGCCCTGCTTGGTGCCGAGGAATTCGGCTTCGCTACTGCGGCCCTGATCGTGGAAGGCTGCGTCATGATGCGCGCCTGCCAGAAGAACACCTGCCCGCAGGGCATTGCCACCCAGGATCCTGAGCTGCGCGCCCGCTTTAAGGGCAAGCCCGAGTACGTGGTCAACTTCTTCATGTTCATCGCTGAGGAGGTGCGCGAGATCCTCGCCCAGCTCGGCTTCAGGACTCTTGAGGAGGCCATCGGCCACGTTGAGTGTTTGGATCAGGACGAGGCCATCAAGCGCTGGAAGTCCGGCGGCATCGACCTGACCAACGTGCTCAAGCAGGCCGGCCCGGTACCCGGCACGATCCTGCACCAGACCATCGAGCAGAACCACGAGCTGGAGAAGGCACTGGACAACAAGCTCATCGAACTTGCCCAGCCGGCCCTCGAACACAAGGAACCCGTGCGCATCGAAATGCCGATTCGCAACGTCAACCGTACGGTCGGCACCATGGTCGGCTACGAGATCACCCGCCGTTACGGCGAGGAAGGTCTGCCGGACGACACCATCGACATGACCCTGCACGGTTCCGGAGGCCAGTCCATCGGTGCGTTCATCCCGCGCGGCGAGACCATGCGCATCTACGGTGAAGTCAACGACTACGCCGGCAAGGGCCTGTCCGGCGGTCGCATGATCGTGCGCCCGGAAGACACCGTCACCTTCGACAAGCACAGCAACGTCATCGCCGGCAATGTCACCGGTTTCGGCGCCACTTCCGGCCAGATGTTCGTAGCCGGTCGCGCCGGCGAACGTTTCGGCGTTCGTAACGGCGGTGCCACGTTCGTGGTCGAAGGCGTGGGCGACCACGGCTGCGAGTACATGACCGGCGGCACTGTTGTGGTGCTCGGCCCCACCGGACGCAACTTCGGTGCAGGCTTCTCCGGCGGTAACACTTATGTGCTTGACCTTGATATGAAGAAGGTCAACCCGGGTGCCATCAAGTCCGGTGCACTGCTCTTCAAGTCGCTTGATGCCGAAACCTCCAAGCTGGTGTACGCACTGGTCAAGCAGCATGCCGAAGAGACCGGTTCTCAGTTCGCCGCGGCCCTGCTGGAGGACTGGAACGAAACCGTCAAGCGGTTCACGCACGTAGTGCCGAAGCAGTTCGTGGCCATGACGAAGGCCATGGAAGAAGCCAAGGCCAACAATGTAGATTTCAATGCGCCCGGCGCCTGGGAAAAGGTGTACGAGCAGGTTATGGAAGGAGCGCGCTGACATGGGCGACCCGAGAGGATTCCTGAAGGTCCGTACCCGCCGAGAGTTGGCTGAACGCCCCGTTGAGGAGCGTATCAAGGACTGGTTCGACGTTCACGCCGAAACCGGCCTGCAACCGTGGACCCAAACGCAGGCGGCCCGCTGCATGGATTGTGGCACCCCGTTCTGCATGACCGGATGCCCGTTGGGTAACCTGATTCCCGAGTGGAACGACTTGGTCCGTCAGGGCAAGTGGGAAGACGCCTACAACCGTCTGTCCATGACCAACAACTTCCCCGAAGTCACCGGCCGCATCTGCCCGGCCCTGTGCGAGCAGGCCTGCGTGCTCGGCATCCACCAGCCGCCGACCATGATCAAGCTTGACGAGCAGACCATCATTGACCAGGCATGGGATTTGGACTACGTCAAGCCGCTGCCGCCGCAGCGTCTGACCGACCAGACGGTCGCCGTCGTCGGCTCTGGCCCTGCCGGCCTCGCCGCCGCACAGCAGCTCACCCGCGCCGGCCACACCGTCGTCGTCTACGAGAAGGACGACGCCATCGGTGGTCTGATGCGTTACGGCATCCCGAACTTCAAGCTTGAGAAGGGTCTGCTTGACCGCCGTGTCAAGCAGATGGAGGCCGAAGGCACCCGCTTCCGCACCAACGTGGAAATCGGCAAGGACATCACGTGGGATGACCTGCGTGACCGTTACGACGCCGTCGTAGTGGCCATCGGCTCCCGCGTGCCGCGCGATATGAAGATTCCGGGCCGCGAGCTCGACGGCATCCACTTCGCCCTCGACTTCCTGCCCGACGCCACGCGCCGTATCTTCGGCGTCAAGCCGGTGCACGACATCACCGCCAAGGACAAGCACGTCATCGTCATCGGCGGTGGCGACACCGGTTCCGACTGTCTCGGCACCTCGATCCGTCAGGGTGCGAAGGACGTCACCGTGCTACAGATCATGCCGAAAGAGCCGTCAAACCGTCCGGACAACAGCCCGTGGCCGACCTTCGCCCGCACCTACCAGAAGACCTCCTCCATGGAAGAGGGCGGCGAGTACATCTACTCCACCGACTCCGTGAACTTCGAGGGCACCGAAGAGGAGAAGGCCAAGGTCACCATTGATAACTCGACCACCGCCGAAGGCTTCGTGGCCGATGAGCGTGGTCATGTCACCGGCTTGAAGGTCGTCTCCGTGGCTCCCGGCGAAAATGGTCCGTTCACTCGCCAGCCTGGCACTGAGCGCTTGCTGCCCGCCGATCTGGTCCTCATCTCCGTGGGCTTCCTGCATCCGGACACCGAGACCATCCTCGACCAGCTGCCCGTCGAACTCGACAAGCGTGGCAACATCGCTCGCAATGACAAGTTCGCCACCTCCCAGGATGGCGTGTTCGTGTGCGGCGATGCCGGCCGTGGCCAGAGCCTCGTGGTCTGGGCCATCGCCGAAGGCCGCTCCTGCGCCGCAGCCGTGGACGAGTACCTCTCCAAGGAAAAGAGCGAGCTGCCGGCCCCGATCAAGGCCAGCCAGCGTCCGATGATGCTGCCTCGCTGAATCTCTCCGTTGTGGTTCCCTTTCACGAGGAAACTTACATACAACACTAGATAGTCCTCATGGCCCCTCATCTGAGGGGCCGTTTTCTATTTAGCAGCGGCTCCCCCTTCGACTTTCTGGCATAAGCCGGAAGCTGAGTCGATAATGCCCTCTAAGCACCATCCGGCAAGATTGCGTTTCAACTCGGTAGTGCCCAGCACTGACAATTCGGTGTCGGTAAGCATCATGCGCTCAAACGACAACGAGTGTTCCCGCCATTGCATCAGATGTTTGTTGCCAAGAGCCCCGCCAATGATGTGCACGTACTCTTGTGTCGGTGCTTCCTTGCGTATGAGTGCCAGCATACCGGCGGCGAAGAGTTGCTCGGTGGTATAGGAGAGTTGGAAGGCGCTCATACCAAACACTGCAATATCCGTATATCATGTGGGCGGCTATGTGCACCGTCCACATGATATACCTACTCTTCTTGCTGGGTGAGTCCTCTCCGAAGGAATCTTTCTATTGACGAGATTTCAGGGATGTGGAATCTTCACCAATCGGTACAGATTAAGAATCTGTGCTAGTTGTTGGGATGATTAATCCAGTAGGCGATTTCGCTTACTGAATCTTCGGATGGCACGATGCTGACCTGACCCTCAGAGGCACCTTCCGTTCGTATGGTCAGTGTTTCTTGCGCAATGTCGTCCGTACAGGAGACGGTGCAATCCTCGTACTGTTCTCCGATGGAGAATGACGCGTTGAGCGTCCCGCTGCCCATGCAGTACACCGTGAGCTGGTAGGTGCCGGCATCCCATGGCGAACTGTCAGTATCAAGAATGGCCATGGTTTTTCGTTTACCGGTCTCATCAGTCTGATAGCTGGGACGTGCGTTGAACGACGCGCGGAACGATTCGCGATTGAGCTCTACGGCATCCTGTACGGCGTTATCGAGTTTTGTCACGGAGCGTTTGTCGAGAACATGCTCGGAAACGGGTGCCTTAGCAGGTTGCTTCGAAGCCGCAGAATCATTGCTACTGCCATGTGGAGTCATCATCCATATGATGCCGATGGTAAGAGCCAATAGGCTGATCGCGGCAGCGATGATTGCGGCCTTTGTTTTTGTTGCCAGTCGAGTGTTCATAATGGCCTAGCTTTCCCAATATCGGTAACCCCATACGTTCGCACTGGGCACGATTGCGCTTCCAGAAGCGAGCACTTGGACATTGCATGGAGCGACAATGGTGGCTTTTTTACGTTTACCTGGGCACCGTAGTTGCCATACTGCATGTTCCCATAACGACCAGGAGATATACTCCGCGAATACTTGTAGGAGGTCGATCTGGAAGAAGATGTTGAGTTGGAAAATCCGGCGGAGATTGAAGCCTTAACAATCTGCCCAGTCGTAATACTGGCAGATACGTTGGATGTGACTCCCACTGTGTAGGTGGCTGTGGTTGAGGCAGTGATTGTACCGCCCGGACCTGATCGGAAGATTTGTCCTACGCCGATATGGTAATTGTTATTAAATGTTCGGTATATGTAAATAAAGGAACTTATTTTGGTGGAAATACCTATGCGTTTAGTGAAATTGTCTCTTGTGTAGAAGATATAATTGAAGTTCATACGGGTAAGTTTGTTGCAAAAGAATCTTTGGAGGATATCTCTGTTATTTTAATGAGTGACAAGATAAATCATTCATTTAATTAAGGCACTTGTAAATTTCAGTTTGAAAAGGGGAAATGAAAAAGTGGCAATTTCAAATATAAATACAATCATTAGTAATGATTTTCAAAAAGTTTGGAACATTGTTTTAGCTGTTGATAAATATAACTCATGGCGAAGTGATTTGAGCAAAACAGAAATAATAAATGACAAACAATTTATTGAATACACAAAAAATGGATATGCTGCTACATTTACCGTCACCGTTGTAGAACCATATAAACGCTGGGAATTTGATATGGAGAATAGCAACATGAAAGGTCATTGGATTGGTGTTTTTATAGGCAAAGGGAATGAAACACAAATAGACTTTACAGAAAATGTGATACCTAAAAAGTGGTTTATGAAACCTTTTGTAAAAACCTATTTAAAAAAACAACAAAAGCAATTTGTTCTGGACTTAAAGAAAGCATTGGAATAATAAAATCCAAGATTGGAGGGTTGGAAATGGCTTCAAGTAAAGATTATTTACAATTTGTTTTAGAACAATTATCAGAATTACAAGAAATAACATATCGTGCAATGATGGGAGAATTTATTATCTATTATCGTGGAAAAATCGTTGGCGGTATATATGATGATAGGTTACTGGTAAAACCAACAAAGTCTGCAATTTCTTATATGCCAACAGTTACTTATGAAATTCCATACGAAAATGCCAAAGAAATGTTATTGGTGGAAGAAATTGATAATAAAGATTTTCTGACGGGGTTATTTAATGTGATGTATGATGAACTACCAACGCCAAAACCTAAAAAGAAAAAATAAACAGCTTCTAGTTTACAATTTCATATCCATATACACAAAGCAGTTGGTTTTAGGATTGACTGCTTTTTAAAAAGACACCATTTAGGTGTAATGATGTCTTTTGGGTGTTATTTTATAGGTCATATCAAGGCTCATTCAATCGTGGTAAATTCGTGGTAAAATGAGTTTTTCTATACTTCAAAATACTTGAAAGTATAGTGTTTATGCGGATAATCGAAAATTAGATATAAAATTTGTTATTAAATATTTAAAGGGTATGCTGATTTTTATTGTGGCGGATATATGGAACTGTTATAATATGGATATGAAGAAAACGACAAATTTGAAGTTGTGGAGGTGTGATATGAAAAAATATTTGGTCACAGTGCTTATGTGCATTATAGTTCTCGGATTATGTTCTTGTGGGGGTAATGTAGACAATGTAAAAACACATGAGGTTGAGTCACAAATATACTCTCAAGAAGATATATCAAAAGCCATTAAAACAATAGAGAAAGAATTTGAGAAAAACTGGAAAGGTTGTACTCTTACTGAAATCTATTATGCAGGCGATGATGAAATATCTAACGAGTATAAGGATTGGACAAATAGGAACGAGGCTCATGAGGTAATTGTATTAGTATCATCTTTTGATGTTGATTCGTCAGGTGGAGACGGGTCTTTGAATCCCAATGAAACCTATGATGATTGGAAATGGATATTAGTTAGAGATAATGGTGGTCAATGGAAGCATGTTGATCACGGGTATTAAACAACTTCCAGTTTGACAATTTCATATCCATACACACAAAGCAGTTAGTCTTAGGATTGACTGCTTTTTAACAAAAGACACCGCTTAGGTATTAAGGGTGTCTTTTTAGTGCTATTTTATTGTCATATCAAGGCTCATTCAATCGTGGTAAATTCGTGGTAAATTGAATAATTTTCTATACTTCAAATTGCTTGAAAGTATAGTGTTTATGCGGATAATCGAAAATCAGATATATGATTTTATTGAACAATAGTGGCGCTTACCGAGGTCTGTCCGACCTCTGGACATGCACGCAACTCTGTGTTGCCATTTTTTCTATGGAGAAGGCTTGCGGAGCAATAGATATAGAGAGAAGTACCACCACAAGCGAAGCGAACATTTTTTTTGGCGGTTCTCATGATAATCCCTTTCAGGGGGAGAAAGCGTCGGCTGATTGTGGTCACGAATATCGTCAGTTCGAACCGAACGTGGACGACAACGTTGTCGTTGGAGAAGTCTTCAAGAAATATGTTGATACTTAATAGATTACATTGCATGAACCTTTTGCGCTTCATTGCAATTCATACGAATGGACAGTGTTTGCGATTTCTCCTTACAAAGGTGGTCCTACTTGTTCGGATGTAGCCAATTTCAGTGACTTGGTTCTGAAAATGTCGTTAGCCGTCGTTGTGAGTACCGTCACCATTCGTGTAACGTCCTCGCAAATTCTCCGTAGTCGCGTCCCCGAGGATGTAGAAACTGATTAATTATTCCAAAAATACTTGTAATGTCTATATTTCGAGAATATTGCATATATAGTTAATATGAAGCTCCTATGGTGTCTTTCGTCGCCAAAAAGATGACGCCAGAATATTTGGGAGAGATTCATGAACACACGTCATGTCACTTCACTGGTCGCGGCCGGTGCGGCAATCGTCATGCTGCTCAGCGGCTGCGGATCGACCGGTACCTCCAATTCCAGCAATGCTTCAGATTCCAATATCATTTCCGTGTACGGCAGTGAGCCGGCACACCCACTATTCCCCGGCAACACCACTGAGGCCGGTGGCGGCAAGGTTGTAGACCAGCTGTTCGCAGGTCTGGTGACCTACGATGCGAAGGGCGGCATCCACAACGAGGTAGCAGACAGCATCACCTCCAGCGACAACGCCACGCATTACGTCATCAAGCTCAAGAGCGGATGGAAGTTCACCGACGGCACTCCGGTGACCGCGCACTCCTTCGTAAACGCATGGAATTACACCGCCAACAGTGCCAACAAGCAGGCCAGCGCCAGCTTCTTCAGCACAATCGAAGGCTATGATGATCTGCAAAAGCCGGACGTGGACCCCAAGGCCACGCTGAGCGGCCTGACCGTCGTTGACGACAACACCATCGATGTCAAGCTCAGCCAGCCCGACTCGGCATTCCCGGTCAAGGCCGGCAGCCACGCCTACATGCCGTTGCCCGAATCCGCGTTCAAGGACCCGAAGAAGTTCGGTCAGCACCCAGTGAGCAACGGCCCATACAAGTTCGTGTCCTGGCAGCACAACCACAGCATCGAAATGGTGAAGAACCCTGACTACAAGGGCAATCGTGTCGCCAAGAACGATGGCCTGAACTTCAAGATCTATACCTCGCCTGATTCGGCATACGCCGACCTACGCGGTGGCAACCTGGACTTCACGAACACGATTCCTGACACCGCACTTACCTCCTTCCAATCCGACAAGTCGCTGAAGGCATACAACGAGCCCGGTGGCAATACGCTCACCTTCACCATTCCTGAATGGCTGGAACACTTCGGCCAGAACGAGGAAGGCAACCTGCGTCGTCAGGCCATTTCCATGTCCATCGACCGCAAGACCGTCGCCGAGAAGATCTTCCACGGCACCGCCACGCCCGCCGTCGACTTCCTTGCAGCCCCAATCAGCGCCTACTCCAAGGAACTCAAGGGAAATGAAGTACTGAAGTACAACCCGTCCAAGGCCAAGGAACTGTGGGCCAAGGCCAACGCCATCTCCCCGTGGAGCGGTGAGTTCGGCATTGCATACAATGCTGATGGCACTGCGAAGAACTGGGTTGAGGCAATCTGCAACTACATCAAGAACACGCTGGATATCGACGCCAAGAGCATCCCGATGTCCACTTCCGACGAATTCCTGTCCAATGTGGATTCAGGCAAGATGACCTCCGCATACCGTAGCGGTTGGGGCCCTGATTATCCATCCGCGGACAACTATCTGGTACAGCTGTACGATTCCAGTTCGGCCGACGGCAAGGGCGGCAACAGCGGCAACTACAAGAACCCCGAGTTCGATGCCATGATGGACAAGGCTCTTTCCGCCCCGTCCACCGAGGAAGCCGACAAGTATTATCAGCAAGGTGAGGAGATTCTGCTGCAGGACCTTCCGGCTATCCCGTTGTGGAACCAGAATGCCACCGCAGCCAGCACCTCCGCAGTCTCCGGCGTCGCATTCGACTACGGCGGCGGCCCAGTGTTCACCGCACTGACCAAGAAGCAGTAAGCAGTAAGTAATAAACAGACAGCGCTAGCCCCCCCGCTGGCGGGGGCTGTCGGCAAAGCCGACTGGGGGGTGGTCTCAAACAGCAGACCACCCCTAATCTTGTTATATGAGCGAGCTCCCGTAAGCGGGAGCAATCGAGAACATACAGGAGCACATTAACTATGGAATTCACCGTATCCGGCACTACCGTGCGATTCGATGAACGAACAATGCAGTTCGCTTTTACGCGCGACGGTGCCGAATGGAATACCTGCGCTGATTTCAGGCCGACGCTGCAATGCGCGCAAGGCACCTTCGCGTTCGCGGATGCCACTTCCATCACCCATGAGCAGCGTGAAACCGGCACGGGAACCGGCATTCGCAGCATCTTCACCGGCTTTGGGCACAGCGCATACTCCTTTGAAACCTATGTATGGGTGGAGCGTGCCTCAGGCGATGTGCTCTTCGAATGGATTCCGCTCAATGAGCAAGGCCTGAACATCACCAATGTGACGTGGCCCGCAGCCATGGACTTCGATTGCGCCGACGACCATGACACGACACTCATCACCCATGAGCAAGGTGTGATGATCCCCAACACATGGCCTACCGCCGTGAGCACCAAAGATATCGCCTTCGACGGCCGCTTCGAAACGGCTGGCGGTTACATGCCGTGGTTCGCGCAGCTCCGCGCAGACGGACACGGGTATATCGCCATCTGCGAAACTCCATGGAATGCCGGTTACGGCATCGACCATCCCAGCGATGGCCCGTACACCCATATCAATACTTGGTTTGAGCCAAGCCTCGGCACAATGAATTATCGCCGCGTGGTACGCTACCAGTTCCTCGACCACGCCGATCACACGGCGGTGTGCAAGGCCTATCGTTCGTACGTCAACGAACGAGGTCGCCTGCGTACGCTCGTCGAAAAGGCGGCGCGCAATCCCTCCGTGCGTGACCTGATTGGTCGTTCATGGGTGCACATCGGCATCAAAACCAAAGTACAGCCCGACTCGTACTACTACGATAAGGGCCACCCCGAGAAAAACGAGTCACTGGTCACCTTCGCACAGCGCGAAAAGCAAATGCGAACATTGCACAGCATGGGTGCAGGCCGACTGTACATGCACTTGGATGGTTGGGCACAGCCCGGATACGACAACGCACACCCCGACTATCTGCCGGCCTGTCAGGAGGCAGGCGGCTGGGAAGGCATGAAGTCGCTGGTCGACGCCTGCCATGAGCAAGGCGATATTTTCGGCACGCATGACCAGTACCGCGATTACTACTTCACCGCGCAAACCTTTGATGCCAACAATGCGATTCGTCTGGCAGACGGTACGATGCCCGAACACGCACGCTGGGCGGGCGGCCGCCAGACCTACCTGTGCGCCGAGCTCGCACCGGACTACGTACGCCGCAATTTCGCCGAAATCGCCGCACACGGCATCAAGCTCGACTGTGCATACTTGGATGTCTTCACCTGCAACGAAGGCGACGAATGCTCGAACCCCGAACACCGCATGACCCGCCGCGAATGCTTTGACCGCCGCGCCGAATGCTTCGAATATCTGCTCTCGCACGGCATCCTCTCCTCGTCCGAAGAGGTATCGGACTGGGCAGTGCCAAGCCTGATATTCTGCCATTACGCGCCATACGACTTCCAGATGCGCTCACCCAACGAGCCGCGCCAAGGTGTGCCGGTGCCGCTGTATAACCTCGTCTACCATGATTGCGTTATCGAGCCGTGGATGATGGAGCGTGTGGTGGACGGCGACGATTACATGCTGTACGCCTTGCTCAACGGCGGAGCTCCATACCTGATTCGCGATGCCGCATACATCGGCGTTGACGGCGACATGGATGACGAACAGCGCGCTCGCACGGAAAACGACATCGAACGCTGCCATACGGTCGCTGCATTCCATGAGCGGGTCGGCATGCAGGAACTGGTTCGTCACGAGTTCGTGGATGATGATCCGCTGGTGCAGCGTTCGGTATTCGCGGACGGCACTGCGGTCACTTGCGATTTCCATACGCAAACCTATCGCATCACCGACTGCCCGCATCACTGACTGAAAATACAATGACACACAGTGGGTTCCGATGGACTGGTGGCAAATTGCCGCCGATAAGCGAGTAATATAGCCAACAATGTCACCGTCGAAGCAGGAGTAGTGAAATGCCGAATCGCGCAGAACGCCGTGCCCAAGCCAAAGCAGGCCGCAGGGGAGTGCCGTCGCAGTATGACCAGACCCGTGGCCGTGGCCGTTCGGGAATGATTGACGAATACCAGCTGCAGCAGAAGTCCCAGCGTCTGCAGGACGGCACCGACGGCACCGAATGGAAGCCCAGCGGCGGTACGATCGCGGACACCGAAACCCTGCTGACCACTAACCCGAACTACACGAATCCGAAGATGTTCAAGGCACCGCATTCGCTGCGTCAGTGGTTCCGTGTGGGCAGCTGGACGCTGATCGCCATCGCGATTATCGCGTTCTTCGTGGTTATGTGGCTGCCAAGCCATCCGATGTGGCTGATCATCACCGTTTCCGCGGTGTTCATTGTGGGTGTGCTGAGCCTGTTCTTCACCGCTGGCGATTCCAAGCATAATCCGAATTTGGATCAGAACGGCACGGCAGTCTGATCTTTTGCCCGGTGAATCCGGCTTGAAAAGCAAAACGCACGACGGAAGTTGTGCGTTTTCTTGTATGCGGTGCCCTAAAGTAAGAAGTGCTTGAGTTTCTTTCTGACGCACGAAGGAGAGGCAGTCCGATGAAAGTTGATATTCTAACCCGCGAATATCCGCCGCATGTCTATGGTGGGGCCGGTGTACACGCCGAGGAACTGTCCAAGGTGCTTGCCGAGCGCATCGACGTAACCGTTCGTGCGTTTGATGGCAAGCGCACCGAGGCGGACATTCCTGCTATCCCGAATGCTGCCGATGCTAAGGGCAGCTTGAAGGTCGTCGGCTATGACACGCCTTCTGAGCTGGCTGATGCCAACCCCGCATTGAAGACCTTCGGCGTTGATTTGCAGATCGCCAATGATGTGGACGCCGACATCATCCACGCGCACACCTGGTATGCCTGCTTGGCGGGCTACATGGCCAAGATGCTGCACGGCACTCCATTGGTTATTACCGCGCACTCTCTGGAGCCGTTCCGCCCGTGGAAGCGTGAGCAGCTCGGCGGCGGCTACAATCTGAGCTCCTGGGCTGAGAAGGATGCTTACGAGCACGCCGATCGTGTGATCGCCGTTTCCGGTGGCATGCGCAAGGATATTCTGACTGCTTACCCGAACCTCGATCCGAACAAGGTGGTTGTGGTGTACAACGGCATCACCATGGCCGACTTCGCTACCCCGGCACCAGACGATCCGGGTTGGAAGGTGTTCGAGCGTTACCACATCGACCGTTCGAAGCCCACCCTGCTGTTCGTGGGCCGTATCACCCGCCAGAAGGGCCTGCCATACCTGCTCAAGGCACTGCACCTGATTTCCAAGGATATTCAGGTGGTGCTGTGCGCCGGTGCTCCTGACACCCCGGAAATCGCCGAAGAGGTCAAGATCGCGTTCGCCAAGCTGGATGAGGAACGCGGCAACATCGTCTGGATTGAAGAAATGCTGCCGAAGCCTGAGCTGAATGCTTTGGAACACGGCTGTGATGCCTTCATCTGCCCGAGCATCTACGAGCCGCTGGGCATCGTGAACCTTGAGGCCATGGCCTGCGGTCTGCCGGTCGTCGCATCCGCCACTGGCGGCATTCCGGAAGTCGTGGTCGACGGCGAAACCGGCTATCTGGTCCCGATCGACCAGCTGCACGACGGCACCGGCACCCCCACCGATCCGGACAAGTTTGTGCACGACATGGCCGCTGCCATCGACAAGATCATGGCTGACCCCGAACTCGCCAAGAAGATGGGTCAGGCCGGCTACGAACGCGCCCGCGACGTGTTCAGCTGGGAGGCCATCGCCGACAAGACCGTGGAAGTCTACCAGTCCGTGCTCGACGAGCAGAAGAAGTAAGTAGCGCTGCAACGAGTGCCCCCCTCAGTCCGGCTGCGCCGGCCAGCTCCCCTCAGGTAGTTTCTTGGCTCTCCTCTCTGAGGGGAGCTGTCACCGCAGGTGACTGAGGGGAGTCGTCAGACCGCGAATCATAGGTAGTATTTCACTCATGACCAACACCGTCCTCCAACTCGACAACGTCGAATTCCGGCGTAACCGTCGCGTCATCATCACCGACGTGAACCTCACCATCAACGCGGGGGATCGTTGGGTGCTGTTCGGTCCGAACGGCATCGGCAAATCCACCGCGGTCGACATGCTGGCCACCCGCACGTTCCCCTCGGAAGGCCGCGTATTCATCCTCGGCCATCAACTCGGCAAATACGACGTATTCAAACTGCGCACCCGCATCGGTCTCGCCTCGGCCGACCTGGGCCGGCAGTTCCCCGAGTTCGAGGACCCGCTGGACGCCGTGGTCACCGGCCTGTCCGCCGTGACCGGGCGCTGGCGCGACACCTACACGCAAGAGGAATACGCCCGCGCCCGCCAGCTGCTGCGCGATTTTCGCGTCTCCTATCTGGAAGGCAAGGAGATGTGGCGACTGTCCGAAGGCGAACGCACCCGCGTGTTGATCGCCCGTGCGCTGATGGGCGATCCTGAGCTGCTGATCATGGATGAGCCGACTACTGGCCTCGACTTGGGTGGTCGTGAGCAGGTGATGCGCACGCTGAGCCGAATCGGCGAAGAGAACTCCGAGCGTGCCGTGGTGCTGGTCACCCATCGCTTGGAGGAGATTCCGGCTGGTTTCGACCACATCGCTATCATGGGACGCAAGCCGATTCCTGCTGAGGATGCCACCGAAGCGGGCGTGGATTCAATGGGTAATCCCGGTGCTGGCACCATCGTCTACACCGGTTCGTTGGAGAATGGCCTGACCGACGAACGCTTGTCGGAATTGTTCGGTATGCCCATCGAAGTCCAGCACACCCACGGCCGCTGGGCCGCCTACGCCGTGTGATGCTTGTAGGTTTTTAGGCGGGATTTTCTTCGCCCCCTCTGGAGAGGGGCTGTCAGCGTAAGCTGACTGGGGGCAACCATTACGAAGGCAACCATGACAACCAATAGCAAACTCGTATTCATCGATATCGACGGCACCCTAGCCGACGAAAACCACGTCGTACCCGAATCTGCCAAAATCGCTTGCAAACAAGCCCAGGCCAACGGCCACAAGCTCTTCATCTGCACCGGGCGTTCCGTGCCGAAAATCGAGCGCAGCATCCTCGACCTCGGTTTCGATGGCGTGGTTTCCGTGGCGGGCGCTCAGGCGAATATCGGAGACAGGCTGCTGTTCCAGCATCTCGTCCCTCCTGAAGCGGTCGATGCGGCGATGGCGTATTTTGCCAAGCATCATATCGAGAGCTACCAATGGCAAGGTGCGGATGGCATGTACATCTCGGAAGGCTACCGTCAACATCTGGAATCGAAAGGCAAGACCTGGAATCGTGGCGAATTCGCGCGATTCTGGCACTTGTTGGACGAGATTGACGTGCCGGCCGGCTCCACGCTGGGACACACGATTCACGTGAGCAAAGGCTCATACTTCACCGCACCGAATCCGGACGTGACCTTCGAACAAACCCAGCGTGATCTCGCTCCTTGGTTCGAGCTCGTTCACGGCTCATACGACAAAATCTCGCCGAATAACGGCGAACTACTCATCAACGGCATCGACAAAGGCACTGCCGTACGCGACGTGGCTTCTTTGCTGGGCTACTCCGTTGCCGACACCATCGCCATCGGCGACTCCGACAACGACACCGCCATGCTCAAAGCCGCCGGCACATCGGTAGCCATGGGCAACGCCATTCACGGTATACAGGCTTTCTGCGATATCACCACCACTGACCTCCACGACAACGGTCTGGCCAATGCCTTCAAGACGTTGGGATTGGTGTGATACGAATACCGCGTTAATGAGAACCGTGCTGATTCCGAAACGTTGCGGTGGCGAGATCGCGGTGTTCTGTTGAAGGCGTTCATGCTTGGCTCTTGAGGAGGATGGCAAACGATATGTCGAAGTACATGGACTTGCCGGTCGCAGTCGCACAGTTCACGGTGACGGATAAGCCGGAGCGGAATCTGGAGATCATCGATGGATTCGCGCGTGATGCTATAGCAAGTGGTGCTCGGCTACTGGTGTTGCCGGAAGGTCTGATTGCGCGGCGTGGCGATGGTGATTCGTACGCTGCCGCTCATGCGCAACCGTTGAATGGGCCGTTTGTGACTGGTTTGCGTCGCATCAGTGCGCAGCGGCATATTACGTTGATGGGCACAGTTCATGTTGCGCCGAAAGTGGGTACAGAGAGGAATGCGGATTCCCGAGTTTCCAACATGTTCCTTGTGATTTGTGGAGGCGAGATTATTGCTGAATATCGCAAGCTACATCTGTATGATGCGTTTGCGGCCCGCGAATCCGATGTAGTCCGACCCGGTACTGAGCTACCTCCTATCGTCGATATCGGTAGTTGGAAGATTGGCGTCATGACCTGCTATGACGTGCGATTTCCGGAGACCGCTCGTTCGCTGGCTGTGCGCGGTGCTGATGCGATCGTTGTGAGTGCCGCTTGGGTGCGTGGCGCGCTCAAGAAACAGCATTGGAAGTTACTGACCGCAACTCGCGCATTGGAAAACATCTGCTATGTGTTGGCTTGCAGCGAGGTGAGTGTGCGAAATATCGGATGCAGCCGTATCGTCAATCCCATGGGAGAAGTTATTGCCGAGGCAGGGGATAAGGATGCTGATCTTCTCTTTGCCGATCTCAGTCACGAATCCCTCGATTCCACACGTCGAGTGTTGCCGGTTTTGCAGAATCGCCGTTTCGCGGATCCATGGTTGCGCAGATAACTCATGCATCGCTTTACTGAGGACTGACTCGTGTGGCATTTCTTTGATGGAATAGCTGTCTTGCCTCGATGAGTCCGGTTCAGCAGAGCATTTCCGTGGTCCGGTCGATATTTTGCGCTACAGCGCCAATCTGAGCGAAGCATTTCTCGTGTGTAATCTCGGTTTTGCTTCGCTGAGCTACCTTTAACAAAGCAAAACCGAGATTTACTGAATGAATTGCCTCACTGAGATCGATTTAACGGGGTGTTTTTTCGATAAAGTCACGATTCTGCCCCGGTGAAGCCGATTCAGTGAAGCATTGCTTGTATGTAATCTCGGTTTTGTCTCGCTGAGCCATCCTTAATGAGGTAAAACCTCCATTTACTGGAAAATTCGCTCTGCTGAAACTTATTCAGTGGAGCATTTTCGTGACCTAATCGATATTTTGTATCTGCGATAACTGTTTACGGAGGTTCTATCATGAGACGTATGACCACGAATGCCCATGACTCTGATTCGATGCCGGAACGTTTACAAGAGGGGAGCGCTGCGCCCGATTTCACTTTGCCGGCAGTTGTGCCTGACTCCACGGAAGATAGTTCAATCACGCTGTCCGAAGTGCTCAAGGCCGGCCGCAAGGTAGTGCTGTATTTCTACCCGGCCGCGATGACGCCCGGTTGCACCACCGAGGCTTGCGATTTCCGCGACAATCTCGCCCGATTGGCGTCGAAAAACGTTACGGTGCTTGGCGTCTCCAAGGACTCGCTTGACAAGCTGCGCAAGTTTGCACAGCGCGATCATCTCACGTTCCCGCTGCTGTCTGATCCCGACCTGACCGTGCACAAGCTGTACGGCGCATACGGTGAAAAGAAGCTCTACGGCAAGGTGCACGTAGGTGTGATTCGCTCAACGCTCGTCATCAATTCCGATGGCTCCGTGGCGATTGCGCGCTACAACGTGCGTGCCAAAGGGCATGTCGAATCGCTGCTGAAGGCGCTGAACAAGCTGGAGAAGCCGGAGAAGTAGTGCGTTCTCGTTGTTCGGACACAGTGGTTCGTGCATAGCAGTTCCGTGCGGTACGTGCCGTATGAACCACTGCCGCATGAGCCACCGGTTGACTTCTCGGACTCACCGGCAAATAGTGAGACCGTGGGCGCGCAGTACGTCTATGGCTGGCATGTAATCGAGCGATGTTGCGGTGGGATTGAGCATCAGTTCGCGGATGGCGGCGGATGCTGAGGACTCGCTCGTCTTCGAGGATTCTGCGGCCGGGAAGGGAGCGTCGGCGATTAGGGAGATGATACGGGAACGTGCATCGCCGGCATTGGCATTGTTGCTGCTGCTGCCGGCGTCGGTAGTGGCGGAGTTGTCAATAGTAGCGGAGCTGTTTTGTAGAGTCGTATCCAACGCTGTGACAAGCGGCTCCAGGTTGTTCTTTGTCGCCTCGGCAATGTCATCGAGCTGATCGAATAAGGCGAACAGCCATGCACGACTTTGCTCCTCATCGTTGCCGGTCGCAAGCCTTTCATCGGTGACGCGCACGAGTTCGTCAATCGGTACTGCTGGCGTCTTTGCCGGATCGCGATGCTCACGGTTGTCTTCGATATCGCCCATAAGATGCTGGATTTCGCACTCGTCCTGCAATACGGTGGTCTCGGCAAATGCGGTGGCGGTGGCGTCCGCGTCGATGAACTTTCCTCCCTCGGACTGGAAACGCACGCGCTTGGGCTCACTGTAATAATGCGACATGCCGAATGTGATGTACTGCGGCATCTCGTCCTGCAATTGTTTGACTGCATCCGCCACCTTGCGCATGTCCGCAAGCTGCTGATGCACCACAATAAAGGCAAGCACTGCTTTGGCGTCGGCGAGCGTGAGCGGCTGGCCAATGCGGGTGCCATGATGCTCGTGATGCGCGAACACGTTCTTCAGCGAATCAAACAATCCCATGATGTCCTCCTTCGGACTGGGCGTAACCGGCTACATCTGCCGTTTACTGTAGTCCGGAAGACTTGAGATTGTTCACGGAACGCCGAGAGCGAATACCGAGGTCGCGCAGCAATGTACAGGAAAGCTCCTGATAGCGAGGAGACTGAGCGCACCGCTAATTTGTTGGGGCATCATATCGGAATTATGTCTAGACAGAAACATAGATGTCGGAGCAGATGATTTGCGCGGTAACAGTGAGTATGCTGGTGATGTTCAATTCAAAATGGTTTCAGAGAGGAGCCGCCTATGCATCAAATCAACAAAACAGAAAAGAAGTGCGCGCGAAGGCCAAAGCATGTTTTGCGAAGACTAGGCAAAACAGTATGGAACATGACTGATTCGGTAGACACCGTTGCCAAGCCGATTACTGTCCAGTATCAGCGAATCAAAAAGGAAATATTGCGTATTCGGCAATTAGAAACCCGTGGATTCACGGACATGGATGTCTGGTATCTGGGAAGTAGGGAAATCATAAGAATGTCCCAGTTGCTGACCGCAATGGAGAAACACTGTATGAGTAGCCCATCAGGATATGACGACAGCTCTCGCTGGTTGAAGCAACGCACTGATGACGAGTTATCGCGTTGGCTCGAATCCACGCCTTTTTGGACATTCCTAGACGCGTTGGAGCATAATGACAGAGGCAGCACGAGGAAGACAGTACGTGAACTCGGTATTGGATACTGTGCATGGCGAGAGGATCTTAAGTATGCGGCTGCCGTGCTCGTGCTGACCGATAAATGGCGACCTAATTCATCGGATTCCCATTACCGTCCTTACCGTAATGTTTGCGGGACAGATGCAGCATGTGCGGTAACTAAGAAAACTGAGGCCGAGTTCCGTCGCGTATGGCGGTGGATTGGCGACAATATCTACGATTTGTGGGACTGAGCGGGAAGGTGACTGACCATGGCGGAGTAGCCGCGCAAGTGCTGATTATTGCACGGCGCTTGGCAAGACTTTTACCGTCACCATTGCTGACGCCAGTGACGATACTGCTGATGAATAGTGTTGTTCGATAATGAGTTTGCCGGTTGGATATTGCGTTTTGATGCAATATCCAACCGGCAAACTATCACGAAGCGTCAATCCAACGTCGGCGACGCTGCTAAGACACAGGGTTATCCCAGTCGCTCATGTCATGATCGGAGTTAGCTCGATTTGCGGAGTGATTTCATCGTCACATTGAAAGGGGTGAGACGGCGCTTTGTGTCAATGTGCATGAGACGGTCGCTGCGCTCTTTCATGCATTTGTCGCAGATGAGTGCGGCGACTTGTGTACCGTCGTCGCATGGATCGAAAAAGGTGGTTCCGTAATGACCGTAGGAAGTCATTTCGATGGCATCAAGGGGCAGGAATCCGCTGTCGTTGGCGCTTTCGACGAGTTGTTCCATCGTGCGTTGGTGGTTTTCATCGACGATTTCGGCAGTTATCATTTTGCCGCATATCAAGCACACAAGATTAAACGGTGATTCATCGACGTTGCTCATGTCATTCTCCCGGTTCAAGAACCTACATATCTGGCTCGCTCAGGTTTGGCCATATGAGAGAACCGCACCAGATTACAACGTGGATGATTTAGACACGTCGCGGTTGCTGAGGCTACCGGGAACATCAGCAAAGAGTTGCATCTTAAGAAAGTCCCGGGAACTATAACGTTATTGGTGCTTCAGGAAAGGCTCCGGTGAAGTAGCAAGGGCTGTCTTTTGATGATTGGACCTCTATGGTGCCAATGCGTCCGCAGATGTGGTTGGTGGTGTACTGCTGAGAGACTGATTCGGTGCGGTTGGAAGTGTCGCTTCCCGCAGGTGTGGATTCTAATGGAAAAATCATTGGCTGGGATAACCGACTTGTGCTGGATGAAGTTAATTTGACCGATCAGTTTGTGGAGGCACGTAACGATGAGCGTGGTGAAGATGGAGTTGCCGTCGCCATTTCCGCGCGATGAGCAGAAGGCTTCGCTGAATCCAGAACGTATCCGCTGTGCCCGTGAAACGGCAGGACTGAGCAAGGTGCAATTGGCCGAATCTCTCGGTGTGACTTCGCGGACGGTTGCCAATTATGAAGAAGTTGGAGCGCCGGTGTCTCAAGCAGCGGTACTGGCTGATGCGTTGCAGGTTATGCCGTCGTTCTTTTCCATGTCCTCTCATGCTCCGCTAATCGAGGATTTATCGGAAGGACAGGTATGGTTTAGGTCGTTGAGAAAAATCGACGGTAAGGCAGCGTCGTTCGGCAGTGGGCATGGTCGGAATGCATTGCTGTTCTTCAAATGGATTGAGGATCACTTCCGGCTGCCTGAATGCGATTTGCCCTTTGCCGATAGCGCCGGAATGCGTCCGGACTTGGCAGCGACTATGCTGCGCGCGATTTTGGGATATGGCGAGAATCCGTTGCCTGAGATGACGAGTCTTGCAGAAGCTCATGGCATTCGACTGTTTAGTCTACCGACTGTTGGGCGAGAGGTCGATGCTTTCAGTTTTATGTTCGATGGTGTGCCGTATGTGGCGGTAGACACCAGCAAGACCGCAGAACGTGTCCGTTTCGATATTGCGCATGAAATTGGACATCTGATGATGCATGAAATGGTGTCTGAGGATGTAGCAGCTGCCGGAACGCGCGATATCGAAAGTGAAGCTCATTCGTTTGCCGCAGATCTTTTGATGCCGAAGCGCCGTGTTCTGGGCATGGTGCCGACTCACGCTTCAGTGTCGCAGATTTTGGCTGCGAAACATTATTTCAAGGTTTCCGCAATGGCTATGGCTCGCTGGGCCTATGAGCTGGGCCGATTGTCTGAATGGGAATATCGGCAGGCTTGCTCGGAACTGACGGTTCAGGGCTACAAAAATGGGGAGCCTCGTGGCCTGCGTCCAGAACGGTCAAAGGTATTCCACTTCGTGGCCGATACGAATAGACAGAAAGGCATATCGGTTTCCACGGTGAGTGAGGAGACCGGGCTGGTTCCTAAGGAATTGCATGGATTGTCGTTTGGAAATATTTGGGCGGTTACTGGTGGGAGTAGCCTGAGTCAGAGAGCCGTCTTGGGTCGAAATGAATCTGTTTGAGTTGACATCGCAATCTGGGTTGTGCAATGACTGAGTAACCCCTTGTTCTCTCAGAGAGTTGGTTCGTCCGTCATTCTATATTTCATTAGTTGTGTTTTCGTTGCAATCATACCATTTTAGTGACAATCCGCAATATTCGTTGATTGCCGATGATTTCACTGTTCTCGTCGGTCATTGTGTCCCAGTTGTGTCCAGACCAGCGCAGATGTTCCCCAGCCGAATGGGAAGGAACGACTGAGGTACATGGCTGTTTTCTTAATACACACGCTTAATCGACAAGCGGTTCTCTAGAATGAGTTTATGCAGAAGATTCTTGCCGTGATCCTTGTTGTCGAGCGTATCGCCATATCTGTTAATCAGCTTTGTGACCTTGAGATATAAGTCGGATCCGTCATACCGTGCATCAGGGCGGTATAGGAACATGAGCGCAGTTGTTCCCCCATATAGACCCACATGGTCGAATATGGATTGGAAGTACGAATAGTCAGCTTCGGATAGAGAGTGCCCAAAGAACTTGATGCAATCCGGTGGCTCGTCATTGAATACATCGCTGAACGCGTCGTAGTGGGACGTGGATTCCAAGGTGCGGAATGTCTTGGTGAAGGGAATTACATCCTCGTCATCAATTAGTGCACGCTGTCCCCGCGGTCCTTGCTCCAATGCGTCGATGCCGATGATGATGTCGCCCTGGGCAAGGGATCCGTGAATGAATCGGACGGAATCGAGACCGGGAAAATATCCTTCATCCCGCCTTTGGAACGGTGACGTGTAGTTGAAGGTCAGAATGGTGTTGTGATGCTTCTCCAAGACACTCGCATCACTGAATGCCGGCATTCCGGCGATGCTCTCATACAGGCCATCGGAGGAAACCGTGTACTGCCACGGATCGTCATTCTGGGACTGCTCAACTATTTTCTTCAGATAGGAGTGCAGAGAATGCTCGAACAATGTCAATTCTTTGCGCATGAACCGCAAATAAACCGTGTTCTTGTGATTGATTGAAGATTGCAGAAAACCGACCGTCTGAACCTCATCAATCATCGAAGCCATACGCTTGGCGATATAGGTTCCCAGCAGATTGCTGGTATCCAGAACATTGGGGTTGTCCAGCCCCTTCCTGACCCGAGCTAACGCCTCGCGCTCTGTGACTTGTTCCCGGATGGCATGTTCCACGTTCGCCCACTCGCTGTGGTTATGCAGCTTTCGGTCAAACAGCACCATGTCCCAAGCGTTATCCATCGAATCCATGGACGGGCTGTCACCATACTTGTCCCTGAAATAATCCGCATACCCAGTTCTTAAGCCTTGCGCAAGGTCGAAGCCATTGCCAAGTACGATGAGCTGGTGTTTGTATCTCTCTAAAGATTTCTCCATGCTCGTCTCTTATCAGTAGGATTCGGGATCGCGCATATCGACTTCGCGTACTTCTCCATAGATGGCAGCGACGTCATTGAGGTTGATGCGGAACTGGCTACGGGCATGTGGCGTCCATTTGCCATTAGTGAGTGTGGCTTTGTCACCGGGGTCGTAGACGGCCTTGCCTTCTTTGAAGGCTTGGAGGAATAGGCCGAAGCTGGTGGAGATGCCGAGGGTGATGAGCGGGCCGAACTCCACAGAGGTGTTGCCGTCCTCGCCCTCGCGCAAGTAGGGCACGTATGCGGCGCGGTTGTGCTTGCGCTGCCAGTGGCCAAGCAGTTTCAGATATGACCATCCTGCGGCGAGGTTCCTCGTGCCCTTCTCGTAGAGGGCGATCATGCCGTTTGGGTCGAAGTGTTTCGCGTCGGTGAATCCTTCCAGAACCAGTTCGAGTTTCGCGCTTGGTTTGTCGTCTTCGTTCTCGCGTTGGATGTCGCCGGAGGTGAAGTAGTAGCTGGTCGGGTTGCCGCCCTCGTCGGTGGTGTGTATGTGCCCGTATTTGAGTACGAAGTCCACCGTGGACAGACGACCCGTTTCAGGGAGATCGGGTTGCGGGGTGAAAAGCGTGACCTTGTGGTTGTATCGGCGTTCCAAGGACTTTTGCTTGATGGCCTTGAGCTCCCAGACGTCGAAGTCTGGTCCGGGGATGGCGTTCTCGCCCACGCCCAGTTCCGCCTCTAAGGTGAGACCTGGTGCGTTGGGGGCGATGTATGGTTTGACGATGGCGCCGTCGTTGTTGAGCCGCCAAGGGGTGATCTTGCGGCCGACGATGTTCGCGAGGGCCTGTTCGAGTACGGAGAACTCATCGCGTTGCCGTTGTGACTGGTAGACGATCGGGCACAAATGCCCGGCCTCGAAGGTTTCCATGCTGAGCACGTACCGTGCCGCCGGGGATTCGGCGCCGACTACGAGTGCCACCACGCGGATGACCTCGCCAGAACCGTTCTTTACGGGGCCGAGGAACAGACAACGGTTGACTTCGTGGCCGCGCTTCGTCTCGTTCAACAGTTCCGAAGGTGCTTCCCTGCAACCGTGTAGGAACCCGGAGAAGCGTACCTCGGGGTATTGCGGGTAGTAGCAGAGTTTCGCGTCCGGGGCGTCGAACCGGCCGTTCGGTGTGACCCATTGCCATGTCACGGGAATCTGGATGACCGGATTGCCGGCTTTCCTCTTCTGCGATTTCGTCGGCGTATATGATGGCGCGCCCAATGGCAGGAACGACAGGTCCGACGGATCGTTGGCAAGCCATATCTGCTGCTTGGAGTTGTTGTTCGCGACGAGTCGTTTGACCCAGATGCTGCTCGCGCCAGCGTTGGCGAGTAGTTCGTTGACTTGGTTGATGTCGGCCGTGTCGTACCACTGGCGGGCTTCATTGACGTGGGTATCGCACATGCAACCACGATACCCACGAACAACGGACATTGGCCGGCGCGACACGGGCCATTGTCGGCATCAGTCTTCGCCGGCTCCGGCGATGGCCATTTCGCGGGCCTTCTGGATCTCGTCCACGGACTTCTCCGAGTCATCAAGGATAAGGTCTTGATCGCCTTCGGCCATGACCTTGAGGATATGTGGGCGCATGATGCGCGCGACCTCGGCGATGGCCGGCACGACCACGCTGTTGCCGAACTGGCGGTAAGCCTGCGTGTCCGACACCGGGATGCGCAGCTCGTCCGGGTAGCCCATAAGCCGGGCGCATTCACGCGGCGTCAGACGGCGGGGCCGTTCATCGCCTTGGGCGACGAGGATTTCGCTGCCGTCCTTGTGATAACGGGCGGATAAAGTGCGTGACACCATGTCGGGGGTGACGAGCCCGTAACCGAACCCGTGTCCCAAGGCTTCGTGCTTCTTCTTGTAATCCTGAAGGTACTGCCACAGGCGTGGGGTGAGCGTGTATTTGTCCTGTACCTTGTTGTGCTCGAAGTCGAAGTATTTTTCACCGTCCCAGGGCAGGTAGGGCTCGGTGCCGTCGGTCTTGTGGAGGATGTCGGCAAGTACGGGCTGATGGTCGGGGTATTTCAGATCATCCCAAGTGAAGTCGGTCTTGGAGCGGAAGCCGACAATGTAGATGCGCTCACGGTGCTGCGGTACGAAGTGCTGGCCGTCCACGACCTTCCAATGCACCTCGTAGCCAAGCTCGTTCTGCAATGCGTCAAGGATGACCTTGAACGTGCGGCCCCGGTCGTGGCTGGTAAGGTTTTTCACGTTCTCCAACAGGAACGCGGCGGGACGCTTGGCGGCGATGATACGGGCCACGTCAAAGAACAGGGTGCCCTGCGTCTTATCGCGGAATCCGGTTTCACGGCCGAGACTGCGCTTCTTGGACACGCCGGCCAGACTGAACGGCTGGCACGGGAAACCGGCGAGCACCACGTCACAGTCCGGGATGTCGTTCGCGTCCACCTGTGTGATGTCGCCGGCCATGGTCTCCGCGAACCCGTAATTCGTGCGATAGGTGCGCGCAGAGAACTCGTTCCACTCGCTGGAGAACACGGCATGACCGCCGGCCGACGCGAAGCCGCGGCGGATGCCGCCGATGCCGGCGAACAGGTCGATGGTGCGGAAGTCCGTGCCGTCCTCGTGCGTGGTACCGTAATACAGCTCCTTCAGCGCCGGCACGGATACGGGCTTGGGCTGGACCTTGCCGGTCTCCCACCGCTCCACGGTCGAGGTGGACAGCCCCAATGATTCGGCCAGCTGCCGTCTGGTCATGCTTTCACGCAACTTGGCGATCAATGCGTTGGCGTCGTCGATTTCCTGCGGTTCCGAATTACTCATAGGGGCAAGTATATATCATTCTGATATGTAAAACTCCCTTTTTGTACATCCACGAGATCGACTCGCTAGATTTTGGCTAATTGACGGATATATATCCGAAATGTAGAATCAAAACATGGTCGAAACGAAGAGCGAACGCTTTCGACGGCTTGCCGAAAGCCGTGGGAACCGGCTGATCAGGGAGATCCAGATTCTGGGGAACCTGTCCAACCGGAAGAACTACGAATACACGCCCGAGGAGGTCTCGGCGCTGTTCGGCCCCATCGAGGACGAGCTGGCCAAGGCGCGGGATCTTTTCGACAAGGATAGGCCCGCGGGCGGAAAGGTAAGGCTGTCATGAACGGCATCGGATATGGCTTCCTATTCAAACCGAACGGAAACGAGGAGCAGGGGCCGTCGAACTCCGGTGAGGAGATCTTCAGCGACGATACCGTGGCCCAGGCCCTCGCCCGGGAACTGGGACAGAACTCCCTAGACGCGATCGCCAAGGACGGCGCTTGGCCGGTGATCATGGTCTTCGAGCTCCGCCGCATGAAGGTGGCGGACATCCCCGACGTGGACAATCTCAGGAGGCACGTGAGGGCCGCGCTCGATCGGTATCCTGACAGCCCGAGACTGCGGAAAGCCGTCGCCACGCTCGAAGGCGAATCCATCGACGTGCTGCGCGTGAGTGATTACAACACGAAGGGCCTTGCCGGCAGCGAGTCTATCGCCGACAGCGGTTCCGTGCTCACCGCCCTGACCCGAGGGTCCGGTGTGAGCGTCGGCAAGACCGACGCCGGTGGCTCGTTCGGCATCGGCAAGTCGGTCGGTATCCTCTCCTCCCTCGTGCGCACCGAGTTCTGGACCACACGCACGCCGGGATCCGATGAGACCGTGTTCGCCGGATGCACGCAGCTGACGACCCACCGGACACCGGGCTCCCACGATCCGCGCCAGCTGCTGGGTCCTATGGGAACGTATACGATGATCTCCGACACGCAGGACTACCACTACCTACGCGACCCCGAGCCATTGGGACCTTTCACGCAAAGAACCGAACCAGGCACGGACGTGTACATCGTCGGATACTCGGCCGCGCCGGACGACCCGGGACTCGAACAGGTCAGGGACGCGATGATCGACAACTTCATGGCGGCCATCATGCGCGGTCATCTCGTCGTCGAAGGCATGACCGACAAAGGCCGGTGGCGCCTCGCGTCGGACAATCTCAAGCACGCCATCGACTCGATACCGGACCCGGAGCGCAGGACCGTCATGCAGGCGTTCCACAACGCCCTTCTCCAGACGCCCATCGTCAGGAAGGATTCACGGCTCGGGGAGATGAAGCTGTACATCAACGTCGACGACGCCCTGCCGCGCAAACTGAACACGGTCGTCATGCGCAAACCCCTGATGAAGGTGCACACCTACACCAACACATCCATCGCCGCCAAATACGCGGCCGTACTGGAATGCTCCTCACCCGAGGGTAACCGCATCCTCAGGGGAATGGAACCGGTGCGGCACGACGACTGGCAGGCGGCACGCGACAAGGAGAACGGCAAGGCCGTACTGCGTTCTATTAAAAAATTCATCCTCGAGGAACTGCGCAGCAGGGTCCGGCGCGAGCTCGGCGACGAAATCACCATCAAGGGGCTCAACACCCTTCTACCGGCCGAACTGCAGATTGACGGCAACCCCGACCGCCACGGGGTCCGTCCCACCAACGGTCCGGGAAGCGAACGCGAATCCGCCTCCCTGCAGGGACGCGAGACCGATCCCGAACCGGTCTCCAACACCGGCGGCAAATCCGTGAGCATCGCCCTGACGAAACCCGCGGTCGCGGACGACAGTGGCGAGAGCGTGTCGACCGGACGGCAACGCGGCGGGGAGACAAAACGCGGCAAGCACGCCGCCGGCATTTCCGCGTTGGGCCGTTCCGGCGACGGGGATTCCGTCATCGACGGCGGCAGCCTGTCCATGCGCTACTGGTTCGACGCGAGAAGCGGTGACTACATCCTCGTGCTGCGTTCCAGGACCGGAGGGACGGAAAAGGGCGCCCTGCGTCTCACGGCGGCGCTCGACGGCGCGTTCGGCAACTACACGCCGCCCGTCGAGGAGGCCGCGGACATCAGCGGCACCGCCCCGCGCCGGCTCAACGTCAAGGAAGGAGCCATATCCAACGTGAAGGTCACAGGCAAACATCCCACCCGTCTCCGGGTGCGCATCAAGGGCGGCATCAGGCTCCAGTTGGGGGTGAAGTGACATGGCCACGGCATCGTTCCCGATCCCCGTTCTCGGCAATGGCCAGGGCGACGAACGCGACGTCGCCTCCGAATGGCGGGTCGGCAACTTCACCTTCGCATCGGGCACCGAGGACGTCGTCATCCGCTTCCGGGTGTTCCACGACGACCCCGACCTGAAGCGGCTCCTCGACGAAGGATCCGTACGGGTCATGGCCAGGTGGAAGTGCTCGTCCACGATCTTCTCCGGCTATCTGGATCTGGTGAAGGACACCCCGCACGCGGACGGCGCCACCTACCGTTCCTCGCTCGACCAACGGGACGTGCTCGGACCCGTCACGGTCAGCGTGTTCGCGGTCGCGGTCCGCCCCATCTCGGATTTCCGGTGGTCTCGGCAACACGAGGACTACGGCGATGAGACGTTCGACGTACGCACGGGAGACCTGCTGAGCGTCCCCACGGACTTCACGTTCGACCCGGCCAAGCTCTACGACCCGCAGAACCCGCCCCTCAACTCGATCTTCAAGATCGTCAAGGACGACCGGGCCAAGGCCAAGGGAGTCAAGGTCAGCTACATCGAGGACGAGCAGATCATCATCACCCTGCCCAAGACCCTGTTCGACCGCATGCAGCTGATCGACTCCGCGAACCTCAAGCTCACGGCCCTCGTCCTGCCCGTGCTGGTCGACGCCATCGCCTTCATCCGCGCGAACGAAAGCCAAGGCGACGGCGAGGACCTCACGGACCGCCAATGGTGCAGGACCATCAAACGACTCATGGACGCGAACGACCTGAACGACGACGACCGTCCCCTCGCCATCGCCCAACGACTGCTCGCCAACCCCATCGACGGATACGCGGCCGACGTGTACGCCCAGCAGGACAACGAGGAGGTGCAGGCATGAACGACCTGACATGCGCGAAACAGTTCAAGCGGGACAGCGTGAGCCTGATCCTGACCAAACTGGACTCCGCCAAGACCCCGGACGACTTCCTCGCCCAGATCGACGAGTTGTCGACCGACCCCGACCTCCTGCTCGACAGGGATCCGATCGATCTCGAGGAGCCGCTGTCCGTCGAAAGTTCGGACTCGGACAACGCGAGAATCCTCTTCGAGGCGGTCGGCCAGATCGACCGCGTCAACGCCGCACTGCCGGGACTGTGGACTTACATGGCGTTCAACACCTGCCGCCGGTACATGACCGACCGCTGGCCCCTGGACGGCGTACGCAACTGGAAGAACAGAGCGAAGCAACGCTGGATCCTGCCGACCACACCCAGCCGTGGCCGTCTGATCCGGCACGGCATCGCACGCCTGTGGTGGGCCGCCGAACTCACCTACGACGGTTCGCTCGACCATGCGTTGAGCAAGGCGAACGATGACCGGTACGCGTACACGAAGTGGGTGTTCGGCGTCGAGAACCGCCTGCTGCAGCTGTTCGATCGGTCCGTAGGCGAGAACCCGGACGTCATGTGGGCCGTCATGGACTCCATGCAACGCGGAAACAGCAACACGTCCGACGCCATAGCCGACGTCAGCCGCGACGTGCTACTGGAGATGTCCACCAGACAACTCGGTCTTCTACCACCGGACGAGCTGGCAAAGGCCATCGACTCAATACGCGACAGCTCGGATGACGGACAACCGAAACAGTAAACGAAAATGCCGGTGCACGTCATCCTTCAGGATGGTGTACACCGGCACAAACGAATCATGCCTGAGTCTCGTCTTTTCTGAGCTTGCCGCTGAACGCTTGGTTGACGAGCGTGTACACGGCCTGTGCGACGCCGATGACACCGGTGAGGACGATGCCCCATCCGTAGCCGTGGAAGCCGTTGGTGGCGGCGATGGTGATGACGCCGAGCAGGACACTCACGCCGAGGGACGTCAGGCCCACGTAGTCGGCGGGGATGTACTTCTTGAACGTCTGAATCAGCGCAGGCGCGACGAGGGCGACGATGCCGGCGGCAAGGGTGGTTGCTGCGGAAATATCCATGAGTGTTCCTTCCAGATAGGTGGATTGACGAAAGGCCCCGACACGATGCCGGGACCATAGTTGGGTGATGGTCAGTAGCGGAGCTGCTGACCGGGATAGATCAGGTTCGGGTTGGTAAGACCGTTGAGCTGAGCGACACGCTGCCAACCGGAAGCGCCGAAGATCCCGCTCAGCGTCTCCCCGCTCCTGACGATATGCATGTGGACGGCCGTGGTGGATCCGTTGCCGGAGCCGGCGCCTCGGTAGGTGACGACGTTGCCCGGATAGATCAGATTCACGTTGCCGGAAGGCACGCTCCACGCGGACACCGGCCACAGTCCCGTGCGGGCGGCGATGCCGGATATCGTGTCGCCGCTACGGACGGTTGCGGTGTTGGAGTTGGAGTGGAAGATCCGCCGTTGGGGTTGGCGTACTTGTTCCACTGCGCGGTGGTACCGCGGAAGTAGTTCAGATCCAATGGGCCGGCGTATCCGGGGATGCGGCCGTTGCTGGTGTACTGGCGCATGGCCTCGCCGTATCGCCCGTAGTTCCACGGTCTCGTCTGGTATCCGGTGGCGTTGTTGTTGGCGTACTGCGCGACCCATAGGCCGCAGTGGCTGCGCACGTCGGCTGGGATCTGGTACAGGTAGGCGGCGGACGTGTAGACGAGCGGCCATACGCCGGTCCTCGCGTGGACACGGTTGACGAAGACGCGTACCCAGTTGGAGTTGCCCCATGCGGCGTTCTGATAGCCCTCCCAATCGAGCACGAGGACCGCTGTGCCGATGTAGGGGCGGACGGTGTTGACGAAGTAGTCGGCTTCGGCGGTCGCGTTGCCGCCGCCCGGTAATGGTAGAAGCCGAGGCTCTTGCCCCGCTGCCGCACGCAGTTGGCCTGGCTGGTCATGTACCCGTTGGTGAAGCCGGTGCCCTGCGTGGCCTTGACGACGGCGAAGTCGTAGTCGGCGGTGCACGTGACGCTCGGAGACTGCACGGCCGGATGCGTTGATGCCGCGCATGTCGGCCATCGCGCTGGGCATGACGGTGAGCATGGCGAGCAGCAGCGCCATTATGGCGAGTAGTCGGTGTCTGGTCTTGGACATGCCTTTGTCCTCTCTTTATGAGGAAAGCCCCAATGCGATGGCGTCGCATGGGGCTTCCTGGTTTGCTGACTAATCAGTCTGTTCTGTTGTTCTTCAGTTATGCGGTGCGTGGTGTGGTCGGTAGTTCCAGTCGTCGGTGTCGAGCCGGTGCCGGTAATCGTCTTCGAGCTGCTGGCAGCGCACGTGGCCGGGCCCGTTACCGCCACGCTCCGTGTATGCCTTGCCGGCGTCGAGCTGGTGTTCGTGCCGCATCCGACTCGTGGTCGGCAGGAACAGGGATTGCCGGTAGATCTCCAGTTCCAGTCGGCGGATGGCCGCGGACTCGGCTATCGCCTGTTCAAGATTCCGGCGCTGGCCGATACGGCGAAGCAACCATGAGACGAGCGAGGTGACGGCGCCGCTACCGATGACCGCGCACAGGACGAGAATCAGCGGATGCGTAGTGGTAAGGCTCGTGGTCATCCCATCGCATGAACGATATAGGTTCCGATTGGAATGGTTACGCTTTCCTTCGCGGTCCAGGTGATTTCGGTGGCTCCGGCTGCTATTGCGGCGCGTGTGGCGCTGATTTGAATTTCCTTCTGGTAGTCGGCAGCTGCGATGGGTATGTAGGTAATGCTGCAGAAGCCATGCTCATTCGCGGATATCGCGGGCACATCCCCTTCCACCGTGATTGAGAACGTCTCCCCGGCAGGAATCGTGTAGTTGCTGCGGACCTGCGCGAGTCCGAGTTCAAGCGCAGTGTTCTTGATATCAGAGACCATCATATTTACCGCTTTTCGGGAGATGCTTCCGCATAGCACGAAGTATGAGCGGAATCCTGTCGTCCATGGGATGTTTAATTGTCCGCTAAAAAGTCGTGGCTGTTGGACGGGGTGCTGGATACGGTCGAGAACTGTGCCGGATGTATGCCGGAACGCATACCCCGTCTCCCTACAACGCAAACGCCAGCTCCTCGCGTAGCGCAGTGCGATTCGGATAACGCCCGACGATCTCGTGTGCCAATACACAGGTCTCCTCATCGCCAAACACTGCGGCGAAACGGCGCAGCTGTTTGGCGATTTGCTGGTATGTGCTGCGGCGCGCCGTCAATGTATTGTCGACGCCACGTTCCACCGTAAACCGGAACGCGGGCGTGCCCATGGTGCCGTATGGCATCGCGTCGAGGATTATCGATTTTGCCGATTCGGGGTGTTCGATGGCGATGGTGCGCAGCAATGGCAGCGGCGGGTAATCGACGATGGCGCAATAAGTCAGGGCCGCGTCCGAAAGCCGCTCGTCCACGATGAGCTTCTCGTAAGCGGGATTGCGCCAACTGCTGTGACGTTGTGTGCCGCCTTTGGTGGTTATTTCCGGCTGGTACTTGATGCGGTCGATGATGTTCCGGGCGCAATCTCTGGCCAGCCCATCAGCCACGTCATGCCATTCTTCTGCGCTAAGACCGCCGTAGATGCGTAACAGATTGCGTAGTTTACTCACGTAATGGGTATCGGATCTGTCGTTGCAGGAAAGAATGTAGTACCGATACACGTTGGCGAGCAGGCCAATGTCATTGAGTCCCTCGGCGCAGCATTCCATGATGGTATGCCATCCATGGGGCAGCAGGTCCGGCAGCAGACCGTTATGCCGGGCATCGATATCGACATCTTCCATATCCCGGCTCGACAGAAGGAAACCTTGTGCGAGCATGTATGCGGAACGCAAGCGCCCTTCATGAATCATGTTCGCAGCGTTCATCAGCGTGAGGGCCATTGACTCCGGGTAGTCTTTCAGAAGCTGCTCGCGTCCGGCGTCATCGTTGGATAGAGCGTATAGGTCGTAGGCGCTCATGAGTGTGAACAACTGCAATACGTGTAACGATTCATCCGAAATGAAGTCGGTTTCGTCGTCTACTTCGCTCGTATCCTCGTTATCCTCGTCCTCGTCGTCCTCGTCGCTTTCTTCGCTCTCTTCGTTGAACGAGTATTCCAGATTACGCGTTATCGCGTTCTCGATCACGTCATAGGCCCATATGCGTTTGTTATCATATTGGGCGAAAGCGAGCGCGCTGGAAATCAGCAACATACTGTTCAATGGTTCGCATTGCCGCATGTCTTTGTCGTTCGCGGCCTGCGCAATGGTGTTCAATGCCTTGCCGGCGGTAGAGGAGTCGGCGAATTCCGCCACATTCTCCATATAGCATCGCACGCGCATCGCCAGATCATCCATAAGCGTGAGCAAAGGTTCGGAGCCATCATCGTTCTCGGACGAGAGCAGAAGCGCGTGGACTTCGTGTATGCACAGTCGCAGGTTGCCGCATGCGCTCGCGTAATCACTGGATTGCAGGGCATTGCCCGCGATAGCCTGCACGGTTTTGATGAATTCTGTGTAGTCACATGATTTGCTGTACGCATCGCTGTGCTTACTGATATGAATAATGAAACGTTCATGGCATCGGCGGATTGTGTCGGAGAGCATGGTTTGTGCGTCGATCAGCGGGATTAGCGGTCGTTCTTCGTCTGGCTGGGCGCAGAACGTCTTTGCGGCTTCGCGCAGTTGGGTGGACCACAGGAACAGCAGATGGACTTTGCCCTGCTCTGCGCGCGCGTCGAGGTGTTGCTGGATGGGATCCAGCACGGTGCGGGGGAGTGCGATGACACCATCGTGAGCGTTGGCGGTGTCATCATTGTGGTGATTGCCGTGCGCGCCAATGAGCTGTTTGCGCAGTTCGTAAAGCACGGCACCTATATGCTTGCAATATGGTGTTCTCTGATACGGGCAGGTGCACGCGGCGGATTGTATGCGAATCGAATTGTCGTCGGTTGTGGATTCGTGGTCGCTGTTACTGCTGGTAGTGGCTTGGCCATCAGTGTTTGCTTCATTGGCGTTCTCGCCGTGAGCGTCTTTGCTGAGGCGGATGTCAACGTCATAACAGTCATCGGCACTGCCGGACACCTGCGCGTGATACAGCTGCGGCGCAATCTCCTGCACCGAACTCACGCGGCCCGATTCCCAGTAATCGGTGGCATGTTCAAGAATCAACGGTGTGCCTTCGAACATGACCTCGAATTGAGCCAGCGTTGGCTTTTGCGGAACAACCATACTGCTGATTGTAGCGGGTGGAGTGTTACTCGCCGCTTGGCGGTGCATACTGGTCTGATGCAGTCTTGTTTCCACTGGGCAATCGCATTCGGGGAAGAGGCGTCAATGGCTGTACTGACAGATGCTGAAGCTCGTCGTATGCTGGAACTGCTGAAGGAAGCTTTGTCTCCGAAGTCCATCACCCTGAATAAAGGCGAGAAGCAATTCCAATTGCATCAGATAAGTTTGTAGTCAAATGAATCGTAGTGTTTACGAAGAGAAGAAAGTATGACGAGTTCTGATTTTGACTCATTAATTCGAAGTTACGGAAAATGGCTGTCTGATAACACGACTTATACGCAACTGGATGAGTGGTATGAAGTTAATGTTCCACTTCTGGATGAAGGCAACGACTATACGCAGTTCTATGTGAAGCCCGGGAAGAACAGCGTAACGTTCTCTGATGACTGTGCCACATCACGCCGTTTGGAGTCGCATGGGATGACTGTGACGGAATCGCGTTTGGCAGTGCTCAAAGATATTCTGAATCAGTTTTGGTATTGAACGTAACGGCGACGAGCTTACTCTGACGAGCGATACTGCTGATTTTGCTGATGCCAAGAATCGGTTCCTGCAAGCTATCATCAAAGTTGGTGATATGTCTATGCTGGCCAATCCCATGTGCAGACGTATTTTGCAGATGACATTCGTATGTTCTTTAATGCGAACAACATACGGTATGTGGAAGGCGCTCAGTTCCGTGGCAAGTCTGGTTTGCTGTGCCAGTATGACTTTGTGTTGCCGTTTACGAGTAAACAGGCGGAACGATTCTGCACATCTATTACGCGGCCTTCCCAGCGACTCATTTCCAGTACCTTATTTCATGGGAGGATACGCAGGCGGCACGAAAGACACCAAGTGAACTGGTTGTTTTCCTCAATGATTCGGATCGGCGCATTGACAATCAGCTAATAACCGCTTTGGAAAAGTACAATGCGTATCCCATTAAGTGGAGTGAGCGGGAATTTAAGGAGAACTTGTACAAGCTTGCTTCGTGAGTGGTGTTTGTGGCTTTGGTTGGGAGCGAGGTTTCTGCTGTTTGCCGTGTCGACCTCCCCTCAGTCGCCTACGGCGACAGCTCCCCTCGGGGAGGGGAGTTAAGGAAGCGCTTAACGTGCGTGGGGCTTCAGCCGCTCCCAATACGCCCGAATCGCGCCGAACGAATACACCGCGATCGCGACCCAAATCACCATGAACGCCGCATAGCCCTGCGCGCGCATCGGTTCGTGCAGCAGGAGCACAGCCACACAGAACTGGATCAGCGGGTTGAGATATTGGATGAAACTCACGGTCAGGTAATGGCTGTGCTGCACGCCGTAGGAGAACATGGCCAGCGGAATCGCGGTGGCCAGGACGGAGAACGCCACTAACAGCGCGACCATGGCCGCCAACGTGGCGACCAAACGATACGCGAGCACGCTGATGGCATTCATACTGGACAGTGCGCGCCAGTACAGCGGCAGCACGCCCCAGCCGATATTGGACACGAGCGGCGCGGCTATCCCCATTCGCGTCTGCTCGACGGTACGAACCGAAGTCACGTCTCACCACCATAGCGACTGATCACATGAGTGTCCCGCACCTGGTCACATGGCATATTGGACTTGCTGATGATGAACAGTACCGGTTATTGTTAGAGTCTTTTCCACAGGACACGGAGATTGAACAGATGATTCGGCCTTTTCTGAGGGCGCGAATCAGATTCGTAACGCAGTGGTTTGTCCCAGACTCTGTTACGGTGATAATAACTTCATCGTTGATAAGGGAGTCTTCATGGCAGGCAATGGCAACACGGCATTTCGTTTCCGAGTCACTTTGCGCCTTGACGGGCGTGAATGCTGGCGGGAGATTCTGGTGCCGGCATCATTGACGTTCTTCGATTTGCATGCGGTATTGCAGGAATGCTTTATGTGGTACGGCGAGCATCTGTTCTGCTTCTGCGCCACATTTCCGAATGGGAAGCAGGTGCAAGTGGAAGAATTGTGGGGAGAAGAGCCCTCATACCATGAGGCGAAATACGAACAATATATGCCGGTGGAGCCGTTGCCGGAAGTTCGCATTGCTTCGGAAACCGAGCTGGGCGACGTGTTTCCCAAGGCGCGTGCCGCTCGCTATTACTACGATTATGGTGACGATTGGATCCATGATATTAAGCTGCTGCGTACCTACCGCAGCGTGCACGTTGCGGATCCTCAGCTTTGGGATGGGGCGGGGGATGCGCCTCCGGAGGATGTCGGCGGGGTGTATGGGTTCGAGCGGTTCCTTGATACCTTGGGCAATCCCGAAGATGAAGAACATGATGGCATGGTTGAGTGGGCCGAGGACCAGATGTGGGATCGTTTCACGCTGAACCGCCATCGTGAGCGTCTGTTCCGTTGGCACAAGCACCGTGACATGATGTTGCATGGGTGATGCTGAACAGATGATAGCCGAACTGCATTAGGCTACTACGTCCCACACCGTAATGTATGACCAATCATTAGGAGGCCCGTCATGACTGCCCATTTCGACGAGTTCGAAGAGGAGATGACCTCCCGCAGCTTGGAGCGAGCATATGATTACGTGGACGAGCATAGGATCGGTGGGTTAGAGGAAGTGTCGGCCGGACTATTCCACGCCGAAGTGCACGGTTCTGAACTCTACGATGTCGATATTCGACTTCGTGGCAACGATATCGTGTTCGCATCCTGCACCTGCCCCTACGACTATGACGGATACTGCAAGCATATTGGTGCGGCGCTCTTGACGTTGCGTGATTACAAACACGGCGGTAATCATCAGCAGAACGTGACATACGATGCGATGATTGCAAAGCAGGACGACTCTCGGCCAGACATACCCGTAGCAGCAAATCCTCTCGCATCGAAACCTGAAGTGTTCAATCGAGTGCTGCAAAATATTCGAGAACGAGTGGGACTGCGCAAATCAGAACGGTGGACGCCCGCTCAACATTTCTATCTGGTTTGGAATCAGGACGAAATCAATGCCATCGTGACTGCGAATCCGGCAATCGCGAGCGGCATGGAACCATTGATGCCCGAAAGCACCGTGGATCGCGTCATGGAATCTCCCATGCGGCGACATCTCGGCAAGGACTACGGCTGGAAATTCGAATGGGGAGATGCCGCCATAAACGGCGTGATGGCCGTATTCGAGGAAGCAGAACAATCGAACGACTATCCGCTGGCCATGAGACGCATGTGCGCGGCTTTGCGAAAAACAGTGTGGTTCGCGAGACAAGTCGATGATGAAGAGGGTGCGCTACAGACATATATCGAACACCTCAATGAGCGGATCCTCGCTTATACGTATGCCGTGGCACCAATCGTTACAGGCGAGCAAGCGCAGCAGATGCTGATTGCAGCGTTGGGATTCATACGTGATACCCCTATGATCGAGATGCTGTTTTGGCCGCACACGCCGCTGGAATGCGTCATCCCATTCGCGGATATTCACGCACGAGGTACGGCGGACGTAGAACAGATGGAGCATCAGCCCCGCGAGATCGGCACGACCTCGTTCATGTGCCGCACCTATGCGCAGTCCACATTGAATGTTGCCCAACAATTCCTTCATGACAAGAAGGGGGATTCCATTGACGGCCATCGAACGAACCTGACCGATTACGATTGGCGAGCTGCACAGGACTATCTGATGAAACTCCATCATGACTTTCTGCTGTACGGCGGCGACGCAATTAGTGCCGATGAGCTACTGTCCAAAAACACGGACGTGGCCGAATGCAGATTTGCCGTCATCGCACGTAAATTCCTGGACGGGGATTATGCCGGGGCCGCCGCTTTCTTGGAACAGACTTACGATTGGGATGCCGCGCAAAAGCATGCGGGGTATTGGGAGCTCACCGCTCAACTGCCGCATGGCGAGCTTACCATGCTGGAGGCCTGCTATGAACGACTGAACGATGAGAACGGCATCAAACAATTATATGAGTACTACGTCGCTCACAGTGATTCAGTGGCGGACGAACGTTGCATTCCCATCCTCAAATCGATGGTCGGCAAATCGGGCTGGCCTCAAAGCGTTCAGAACATCCTGCGCAACTATCATGAGCATGATTTCGGTGGGAAAGTCCTTGCACGACTCATGACTGAAGAGCGTCTATCCGATGAGGCCTTGGCCTTAGCCGGGCAGCGGCCGGAACTCCTGCGTGATTTGCTCAAGCCCATCAGCCTCAATCACAGCGCGGAAGCGGAACGACTGATCAGAAAGCAGCTGCCGCTGGATCGCGATCTGCAACAGGGAAATCGCAACGAATACCGATTCGTTGCCATGTGGATCGAGCAATATCGCAACGTTTTCGGACTCGACCAAGCCAAGGCTCTCGCCAAGGAGATCATGGCAAAGTACCCGAGACGGTATGCACTCAAAGAGGAAATCGGCCGCGTGCTAAAGTAACTTACCGATGCCAAAACATTCTAGCACTACTCCGACGATGCCCGCCACCGCGGCCACAAGAATGCACGCAATACCGAATACGCGCAGCGCGCCGCCTTTGACCTGCGCATTCGGGCGGAAGAAAATACACCACCAAATCAGATACAGCGCATGACCCCACATCAGCTGCCGCGAACGGCTAAATCTGCCGAGTTCACCGAGTTCACCGGCCCTATTAAGTCCCTCAACTCCATCAATCGCCGTCTGACCCATCACATCACGCTTTCATACACATTGCCGATTGACAGTCCTAGAACACAGTCTAGAACTGTCATGGCATGTTCACGCAGACAGGGGCTCCAACAAAATTGGCTAAAAGAGAACTCGGCAACCTATAACAAGGACGCGCCCGTGTGCCCTTACGTTCAGCTCCGCTCACGAATGAAATCGAAGATCACGTCGAAGACCTGCTGGCTCCAGAAATCGTACTCATGTTCGGCGCCGTCGACTAGCACCAGCTGCGCGTCCACGCCGTGCTCGACCAGCCGGTCGCGCATCTTGACGGATTGATGGTAGGGGACCACGGTGTCGGCGGTACCGTGCAACAGGAGCATCGGCGGATACTGTTGGTCATCCCGCACCTGCAGGTAGGGGCTCATGTCAGCCGCGCGCTGACGGACCTCGGCATTGATACCGGTCTCATGGGTCGCGCCCACCACGGCCGCGAACGGGCCGAAATAATACAGCCGGAATGGATTGGTCTCATCGTCGAATGCGTCGACTGCTTCAAGCATGTCGGTGGGCGGGAAGCAGCTGACCACGTACTTCACCGCATCGCTCTCATCGGCATTGGTGCCGTCCTCATACCGCGGATCGTCGGCGGTCAACCCCACCAGCAGCGACGTGTTGCCGCCGGACGACGTGCCCCAGATACCGAGACGGTCGGGGTCCACGTGCCATTGGCGCGCGTTTGCCCTGAGATAGCGGATGGCTGCTTTGACGTCCTCGAGATATGCGGGGAACACGTCATGGGGATCGCTCGAGGCATCGCGATGATTCACCGTGGCCACCACAAAGCCTTCGCGGGCCAAAGCCGAGAGTTGCGGGATCTCGTAGTCGCGATGCGGCGTGGTCCAGGCGCTGCCTTGCACGAATACCACGGTGGGGTAGCGGCGGTCATCGTCATCGCCGGTGGATTGTGGTGAGATGATATCCATCACCAGGTTATCGGCCCCGGTCTTGTACGCCACGTTGCGGGTCAGCGTGGCCAATCCGGCAAGCGTGGGATTGTGCGGGATATGGATGACATTGTTTGCGCCGGCATTGGCATCGGTGACTTTGGCTGAATCGGTAGTGTTCATGGAATCCCCCTAGCTCTGTTGCTATAGAGGTCATCATACAAGAAATAGGCATGATTACGGCACAACGATGTCTCGGTCACAGCGAAGACATGAAGGCGCGAAGACGCGCCCGGCAGCGCGCGCTGCCTGCCTGCGAGTTGCCTTCAAGTGCACTTCAAGCGATAAGGTGACATAAGCCGCGGCAATGGAGATTGCTGCCCGGCAACGAGGCGGACAGTGCCCGTTCGCCGATTCGCGATAACAGAAATGAGACACTATGAAGACTCAGGAAATCGGACAATCCGGCATGATTGCGTCACGAGTGGCGCTGGGCGTGATGCGCATGGACGCGTTGGATGCCGCCGATGTGGCACGTACCGTGGCCGTGGCCCATGATTCTGGCATCGACTATTTCGACACGGCGGACATCTATGGATTCCATGATCATGCCGCGCACGCCAGTTCGAAGCGTTTCGGCCAAGCGTGGAAGGACGCAGGACTCGACCGCAGCACCATCTTCATCCAAACCAAGTTCGGCATCGACTACAGTTTCGGCGAAAACGATGGCGGCGCCAACGGATATGACTTCAGCGCCAAGCATCTGATTGACGCACTCGATCACGAGCTTGAGGCTTTGCAGACGGATTACGTCGACGCCGTGCTGCTGCACCGTATTGACACGCTGTTTGAGTTGAACGAGGTCGCCGAAGCATTCGACGCGTTGGAATCAAGCGGCAAAGTGCGTCATTTCGGAGTCAGCAATATGGGCCCGTGGCAGATCGAACTATTGCAAAGCGGCCTTCGTCAGAAATTGGAAATCAACCAACTGCAGTTCGGTCTGATGCATACACAGATGCTCGACGCTGAAATCCAATTCAATATGGCGAGCGATCCCGCAGCCGATCGCACCGGTGGCATCCTGCCTTATTCACGGCTGACGCATATGACCATTCAGGCATGGTGCCCATTCCAATCCGGCACGGAATACGGTCCGTTCGTCGGCAACGAGCATTTCCCCGAGCTGAACGCCGAATTGACCCGTCTTGCCGGCAAATACGGTTCCACGCCCAACGGCATTGCCGTCGCTTGGATTCTGCGTCATCCCGCCGGTATCCAGCCGTTGCTCGGCTCAATGACACCGGAGCGCATCCGCCAGATGGCGGCCGGTGCCGATATCGAACTCGAACGCCGTGACTGGTGGTCGCTGTATCAGGCAGCCGGCAATCCGTTGGTGTGAGCGAGAGATGACGAGACCACTGCCGTTGAGGCGCGTGTTCAGCGTGCATACATCTCAACGGCAGTTAATGCTGTGTCAATCCACCCACGACGAGAACAACGACACGAACATTCCGCGAATCACATCAGAACGACGGTATATCGAGCGAGGGAACTGAATCATCGGCCTTACTGGTCCCGTTCACGGGCGAGTCGACATCGTGATTGCGGAACCACTCGACAACCTGTGTTTCACTCACCGGCATCAAATCCCAAGCATCCAAGCCAACATTCAGTGCCTCCGGGCGTGCACCATCTGGCGAAAGCTGATGCGTATGACCATACAGCAGTTTGCGGCCGTTAAACGGCAACGCCTTGCCGCTGAACTTCGCCACATCATCGGGCCAACTGTATGTCAGATCCTCCCGATACGGGTAATGCGAAAGATTGACCGTACCGAGTCCCTCAATCTCAACCGTATCGTGCGGCTCCAAACTTTCGAACAGGTTAAGTGCGGGGCGGTCTTCCCGCCACCAGTCATCATGGTTGCCGATCACACCATGCAGATGCTTGCAATTGAGCGCTCGCAGGCAGTTCTTCAGATGGGTCAGCGATGTGCGGAAACCGATATCACCCAGAATCCACAGCTCGTCATCCGGGCCGACCACAGCGTTGATATGATCCACAATCGCCTTGTCATGCGCATCCGTATCGGCGACCTGACGAAACGTCAGCCCCGCGCCGAACGTCTCCTCCTTGGCCCAATCCTCGGCGGTCTTGCGACCATGCGCGCGCAGCACCTCCTCATAGCGCGAGCGCGTCGGATCGAACGTCGTGAACCCTCGCAACACCGTGACCAGCGGATGCCCGAAATGCGTGTCGGTCGTGAAATACCTCATGACAGTCGCCTTCCCCTTTCGGCGTGTAGCAATGATTTCCCATCCTAGGCGCAGCCGGCACCTGTCGGTTCGTGTTGCCATAATGAGGCGCATTGCAGGGGAACCCGTGAACGCAAGCTGCCGGTCATCGTGGCGGCGAACGGGTTGAGAAAGGCGCTGTGCCTGACCCTTGGAACCTGTTGGCCAAACACCATCGAAGGGAGCAAACGATGTCTTTTGACGCCGCCGCATTCGGTCCGATCACCCTGAACCACCTGCCGCCGTTCGCCCAGCGCCTACGACATGCAGTACACGTGGAAACCCGAATGGGATGTGTGAGGAGTTCGATGGATGAGCGGTGGGCGCGTGCTTTGCGCGCCAAAGGCATTGATATTGACGAGGCTGAAGGTGCTGGTGAGAAACGGGCGCACGACGGCAAACGGCATACCAACATCACGGGTACTGGTCGACGCTCCGAGTCCCAGCCGGCTGCCGGGCTCCGCGGTCGATCCAATACCAGTACGAATCTGCCGGGGCCGAAGGTGACGGCACGCGCCACGCCATTCAAGGCCACCGGTCATAAGGGCGGCATCAGCCGGCAGGGGAATTGAGCTGATCGCAGAACCATCGCGCGATGAATGGGCGTGGCCAACGCCATTCCGCCATTGTTGAGCCGCTTCTACTTGGACCGGTACCTCTTTGAACGGAGATATTCCATATTGAAGCTATTCCGGCATCATATGGCACGTAGGAAATCCCGGATATCGGCGATTTCCTCATCACAGATGGCATGGGCCATGCCGGAATACTCGCGATAGGTCAGATGCCCGGCCCATTCAAGGACCTGATGGGCCGTTTGCTGGTCGGGCATCGGAATCGTGCGGTCCTGCGCGCCATACGCCAGGAAGAATCGGGTAGGGGAGTCAAGCGCCGCCTGTTCCTCGCCCATGAACGAAGGACTGAGCAGGATCGCGGCATCGAACAACGTCGGATGCGCCTTGACCAGACGATACGACAGATAACCGCCTTGGGAGAAACCGATCAATATCTTCCTGCGATGGGCGAATGCCGAGGCATCCAGCAGTGAAGCCACCGCATCCCCGACCGCCGCGCATTCGCGTTGGCGCTCGTCCACGCCGCAGCCGTCGGGATACCAGTAATTGCCGCCCATATAGGGCCTCGCGTAGGTGGCACGGAACGAGATATAGCTGGGTACGGCGGCAATTGCGGACGGGGCCGCATCGGCTCGCGTCGGCGCATATACGGCGTCGAGAATCCGCACCATCTCGCTTTCGTCGTTGCCGTAACCGTGGAACATCAGGAAAATGGGGTCATTGCCGCCGGCATCGATCTGGCTTGTCATCTGCATTCGCATCGTCATCACCTCACCAACGAGCTTACATGCATTAGACTTGTAGCGATTGACCCACCGAGCACGCAAGGAGCAAGTTATGGAGCCGAGGCGCGGGCCTCTCACCGCAGGCGAGAAGGTGCAGTTCACCGACCGCAAGGGCAAGAAGATCACCGATCAGCTTGTGGCTGGCGGCTCCACGCAGACCGAGCATGGCCTGATTCTGCATGACGATGTGATCGGCAAGACCGAAGGCACCGTGATCCTCACCGTGCACGCCAAGCGTGAGGCGCAGGTCAACCAGGTCTATCCCGAGAAAGACAAGAACAAGCCGTGGAAGTCGTCGCGCGCCATCGGCGGCTGGGAATATGCGGTGATGCGCCCGCGACTGGCCGATTACGTGCTGTCGATGCCGCGCGGCGCGCAGATCATGTATCCGAAGGACATCGCCCAGGTTGTCCAGCTCGGCGACATCCGTTCCGGCATGCGCGTGCTTGAGTCCGGTGCCGGCTCGGGCGCGATGAGCGTGAACCTGCTGGACGCCGTGGGCGAGCGCGGCCATCTGACCACGATCGAGCTGCGCCCCGAATTCGCCAAAGTGGCTCAGGCCAACGCCACGCTGTATTACGGTGAAGCCCCCAGCTGGTGGGATCTCAAAACCGGCGACTTCGACTCCGTGGCCGCCGAACTGCCCGAACACTGGTTCGACCGTATCATGCTCGACATGCTCGACCCGTGGAACAGACTCGAGCAGGCATACCGCGTGATTGCCCCCGGCGGCGTGTTGGTCAGTTACGTAACTACCACCACGCAGATGAGTCGACTGGCCGAAGCCCTGCGCGCGGCCGGTTGCTGGACCGAGCCGCAGATCCAGGAATCGTTCGAACGCACATGGAAGGCCCAAGGCCTCGCCGTACGCCCCGACCACCAGATGATCGGCCATACCGGTTTCCTTGTTATCTCGCGCGCCATGGCCTCCGGATTCGAGGCGCTCAGAAAGCGCGATCGCGTGACCAAGGACACGCAGACCGACATCGACTCGCTCACCGACGAACAGCGTGAGGCGCAGATCGAGGAACTGGAACTGCGCGACATCTCCGACCACAAACTACGTAAGGTGTTGCGCGACCTCGACCGTCAGGTGGGAGAACTCGGCAACACGCATGAATAACCGCCCGACGATGAGTTTGTGAACGCTCACACACCTCTATACTGGAAGCAACACCACACCGCCACACCGGGCAGACGGTTCGTGAAGGGAGCCACGGATGGGCATCAAGCTGAGCAAAGTCGCCAAAGCAGCGAAAAAATACGACCATATCCTCATCATCATGAGGCATGCCAAGGCCGAGCCGTTCGGCGACAAGGGTGACTCGGGGCGCGAGCTCACCGACAAAGGTCTGAAACAGGCGAAGGCCGTGGGCAAGGGCATCGAGTCGCTGGGACTGGTGCCCGACCAGATCTCCTGCTCGTCCGCCACCCGCACGCGCCAGACACTGAACCGCATGCTCAAGACCTTTGGCGACAAGCCGATCGTCGACTACCGCATCAGCCTGTATGACGGGGGAGTGCAGGCGGTGTTCGACGAGCTCGCCCACGTCAAGGCCAAGAACCGCGTGTTCATGATAGTGGGCCACGAGCCGACTGTGTCGATCAGCGCCCAATGGCTCGCCTCCGCCGACTCCGACGGCGAACGACTCGACCTGCTCAACTTGGGACTTTCGCCCGCATCCATCGTGATCATGGGATCGAACAAACCGTTCGACGAATGGCAGGTGCACAGCGGCGAACTGCTCGCGGTCATCAATGTGAAAGACTTCGACTAAAGCGGATATAAATTCCATCTATAACGACACTCTGCGGCCATTTATAAGGGGTGGAATCCGGATGTTTTGCTACCCTAAGTCGGGTTACGAACGCATACATTGGAGGATTCATGTCCACTCTGACTTCCGTCTCCGGCTTCCCCCGCATCGGGCAGAACCGCGAACTGAAGAAGATCATCGAAGGCTACTGGAAGGGTGCCAACGACCTCGCCGCCGTTAAGGCCACCGCCGCCGAACTGCGCGCCAAGCACTGGAAGCTGCAGCAGGCCGCCGGCATCGGCCTCATCCCCAGCAACGACTTCAGCTACTACGATCAGATGCTGGACACCGCCATCCTCCTCAACGTGATTCCGAAGCGTTACGAGCGTCTCGCCTTCGATAACCAGGAGGACACGCTCTTCGCCATGGCCCGCGGCTACCAGGGCGACAAGGGCGACGTGACCGCCCTGCCGATGAAGAAGTGGTTCACCACCAACTACCACTATCTGGTGCCCGAAGTCGAGTCGGCCGCGGAGATCAAGCTCAACTCCACCAAGCCGTTCGACGAGTTCAACGAGGCCAAGGCGCTGGGCATCGACACCAAGCCCGTGTTCATCGGCCCGTACACGTTCCTGAAGCTCGCCCGCACCCCGGAAGCCACCGAACTCGAGCTCGACAAGGGCCTGGTCAACGCCGTGGCCGCCGTCTACGCCGAAGTGCTCGACAAGTTCAACGAACTCGGCGCCGCATGGGTCCAGCTCGATGAGCCGTACCTCGTGCTCGACAAGGAGCCGGGCGATGTGGAGCTCTTCAAGACCCTGTACACCAAGATCCTGTCCGCCAAGGGCAACGTCAAGGTGCTGCTCAACACCTACTTCGGCCACATCGCCGACGTGTACGAGACCGTCAACCTGCTCGGCTTCGACGGCATCGGACTGGACCTCAACGAAGGCCGTGAAGAGAACCTCGAAGCCGTCGCCAAGTATGGCGTGGCCTCCAACACCGCCATCTTCGCCGGCGTGATCAACGGCCGCAACATCTGGCGCAACAACTACGCCACCTCCCTCGGCCTGGTCGACGCCCTGAAGCAGGTCACCGCCAACGTGGCCGTCTCCACCGCATCCTCCCTGCTGCACGTGCCGTTCAGCACTGAAGGCGAGACCGGCATCTCGTCCGAAGACCTCAAGCACTTCGCGTTCGCCGTGGAAAAGCTGACCGAGCTCAAGGAAGTCGCCGCTCTGGCCGACGCCACCGAGGACGAGAAGAAGGCATCCGCCGCCCTCGCCGCCAACCAGGCCCTGTTCGACGGCACCCGCGTGGCCGCCGACCCGGCCGTCGCCGAGCGCATCGGCAAGCTGTCCGACGCCGACTACGTGCGCCAGCCTGCCCGCGAGGAGCGTCAGGCCCTGCAGCGCGAGGCCCTCGGCCTGCCGCTGCTGCCGACCACCACCATCGGCTCCTTCCCCCAGACCAAGGAGATTCGCGCCGAGCGCGCCAAGCTGCGCAAGGGCGAGGTCACCAAGGAAGCCTACGACGAGTTCATCAAGGCCCAGATCGACGCCGTCATCAAGAAGCAGGAGGAGATCGGCCTCGACGTGCTGGTCCACGGCGAGTTCGAGCGTAACGACATGGTCGAATACTTCGGCCAGAACCTCAACGGCTTCCTGTTCACCAAGAACGCTTGGGTTCAGTCCTACGGCACCCGTTGCGTCAAGCCTCCGATCGTCTGGGGTGACGTGTCCCGCGCCAACCCGATCACCGTGGAATGGTCTGCGTACGCCCAGTCCAAGACCGACCACGTGATGAAGGGCATGCTCACCGGCCCGGTGACCATCCTCAACTGGTCCTGGCCGCGCGAGGACATCACCCACGAGGAGCAGACCAAGCAGCTCGCCCTCGCCATCCGCGACGAAGTGCTCGATCTCGAGGCCGTCGGCATCAAGGTCATCCAGATCGATGAGGCCGCCCTGCGTGAGAAGCTGCCGCTGCGCAAGTCCGACTGGCACGTCAAGTACCTCGACTGGGCCGTTCCGGCCTTCCGTCTGGTGCACTCCGCCGTCAAGCCGACCACCCAGATCCACACCCACATGTGCTACTCCGAGTTCAACGACATCATCCGCGACATCGACGCGATGGATGCTGACGTGATCTCCTTCGAAGCCTCCCGTGGCGATCTGGTGGTGCTCGACGCCATTCATGACGCGCACTTCGAGACCGAGGCCGGCCCGGGCGTCTACGACATCCACTCCCCGCGTATTCCTTCCGAGAAGGAGATCGAGGATCGTATCTACGAGATCCTTGACAAGATGGACGTCAAGAAGGTGTGGATCAACCCCGACTGCGGTCTGAAGACCCGTGGTAACGCCGAGACCTGGCCGAGCCTGGAGAACCTGGTCGCCGCCGCCAAGGCCGTGCGCGCCAAGCTCGACAAGTAGCGGAAATCACCGAGCTCCCTCTGTATGAGGGAGCTCGGGTTTATGTAAGGAAATCAGCATGCATTCCCCGATGTTCACCCTTGAGGTCTTTCCCCCGAAGCGCAACGCTCCCGTGGACACCATCTATGACACCCTCGACGGCCTGGAGGGGCTGAACCCCGACTTCATTTCCGTGACCTACGGCCACGGCACCCATTCGGATCGCACCGCCACCGCGCGCATTGCTCATACGATCAGCAAGGAGTACGGCATTCCCGCAGTCGCGCATCTGACCGCGTTGTATTCCGACAAGGCGAAAATCGACGAGGCCCTCGACATGTTCGAGCAGGCCGGCGTGAGCGCCGTACTCGCATTGCGCGGCGACTACATCGACGGCGAGCAGCTGGTAGGCGAGTTCAACCACGCCAGCGACCTCGTGTCATACATCCGCTCCGTGAAGCCGGGCCTCAAAGTGTTCGGCGCCTGCTACCCGGAAGGCCACTACCAGGCTGACTCGCTGGACCAGGACATCGAAAACCTTAAGATCAAGGTCGATGCCGGCGTCACTCACCTGATCTCCCAACTGTTCTACGACAACGAGGACTTCTATCGCTTCCTCGACAAGGCGCGCGCCGCCGGCATCACCGTGCCGATCGAGGCGGGCATCATGCCGGTGCGTGGTGCCAAGTCCGTGCGTCGCATGGCCGAACGCAACGCCTCGCGTATCCCGGACAAGCTCAACACCCTGCTGAACAAGTGGGAGGACGACATCCAGTCCCTGCGTACCGCCGGCATCCTCTACGCTTCCGAGCAGATCGCCGACCTCGTGGCCCACGGCGTGGACGGCGTCCACCTGTATTCGATGAACCACCCCGCCACCACGCGCCGTATCTGGCGCAATGCGGAACCGTTGTTCCTCGGTACGCAAGGTTGACGCATATCGCGGCGCGGCGCATCTCAATGCGTCGCGCCGCACGTTAATTTGCTGGCGAAACCCAGAGTTCCCCCAGCGGCCGATGGGTATCATGAACGTGCAAGCCAACCAAAGCGACGGAAGGAAGCCCGTTATGTGCACTGGTGTCCGTTTCTCCGATGATGAGGGCAACACCTATTTCGGCCGTAATCTCGACTGGAGTTTCTCATATGGGGAGACCATCCTGGTCACTCCGCGCGGCTACCGCTATGACACGGTGTTCGGTGCGGGCGGCAAGGCGAAGCCGAACGCGGTGATCGGCGTGGGCGTGGTCATGGCCGATAGGCCGATGTATTTCGATTGCGCCAATGAACATGGTCTGGCCATCGCCGGCTTGAATTTCCCCGGCTACGCCTCGTTCGTCCACGAACCGGTCGAAGGCACGGAAAACGTCGCCACGTTCGAATTTCCGCTGTGGGTGGCACGTAATTTCGACTCCGTCGACGAGGTCGAGGAGGCGCTCAGGAACGTGACTCTCGTCTCCCAGATCGTGCCGGGACAGCAGGAGTCTCTGCTGCACTGGTTCATCGGCGACGGCAAGCGCAGCATCGTCGTCGAGCAGATGGCCGATGGCATGCACGTGCATCATGATGACGTCGATGTGCTGACCAATCAGCCGACGTTTGACTTCCATATGGAAAATCTGCGCAACTACATGTGCGTCAGCAACGAGATGGCCGAACCGACTTCATGGGGCAAGGCCTCCTTGACCGCCTGGGGTGCGGGTGTGGGCATGCATGGCATCCCGGGCGACGTGAGTTCCCCGTCGCGCTTCGTTCGTGTGGCCTACACCAACGCGCATTACCCGCAGCAGAACGATGAAGCCGCCAATGTGTCTCGCCTGTTCCACACCCTCGGCTCCGTGCAGATGGTGGACGGCATGGCGAAGATGGGTGACGGCCAGTTCGAACGCACGCTGTTCACCAGCGGATATTCGTCCAAGACCAACACCTATTACATGAACACCTATGATGACCCCGCCATCCGTTCCTACGCCATGGCCGATTACGATATGGATTCCTCGGAGCTCATCAGCGTCGCCCGATGACTCCTTCCCGGCTCATGCCCCATTCGGAGGGCATGAGCGTATATAGTGGAATCTTATGGAATCGTCGATGTTCAAACCCAGCTCCATGGATCTCATCAGGGCAGGTCTGCAAGACCTCGACAAGGCCCGCACCTTGTTCGACCAGCTCAAGACGGACGACATTCCCGATGAGCGATGCGCCGAACTGCTGAGCATGCTGGCCCACGCCTGCGACCCCGATATGGCATTGAGCAATTTCGTGGATATCGTCAACGCGATGCAATCCAGCCAGCGCGATCTGAAACACGTCATCCCCGACAACGACGCCCTGAAGCGTCTGGTCACGGTGCTCGGCGTCTCCGACGCGATGGGCAAGTTCATGCGCTTCAAGCCGCAGCTTGTGGAGGCCGCAGCAGTCGACAACTGCAACAGCCATCTGTTCAATCACGCGCAACGCCGTGCACGTCTGCTCAAGGCGGTCGGCGCGGACCCGGACGAACCGGCCATGCCCGTCGCCTCCAAGGATCTGGCCGAAGCGGCCACGGCCTTGCGTTCCAGCTACCGGAACCAACTGGCCGCCATCATCGCCCAGGATGCCGTGGCGGACGACCCGGCCTCCATCCAACCGACCATCAGCCGCGAACTGTCCGACCTCGCGGACGCGGCGCTCGAAGGCGCGCTGGCCATCGCCCGCCACGAAACCGAGGGCAGCGAGCACGTGCGCTTCACCATCATCGGCATGGGCAAACTCGGCGCACAGGAACTGAACTACGTCTCCGACGTGGACCTCATCTACGTGGTCGAACCGGCCGACAAGGACGTGGACCATCAGACGCTGATTCGCGTGGGCACCAAGATGGGCACCATGCTGCAGCGTGTCTGCCAGTCCGCCATCATGGGCGTGGCCGAGCAGCCGCTGTGGCAGATCGACGGCGGCCTGCGCCCGGAAGGCAAGGACGGCGCGCTGGTGCGCGTGCTCTCCTCGCACAAGAACTACTACGAGCAGTGGGCCGAGAACTGGGAGTTCCAGGCGTTGCTCAAGGCCCGCCCGGTGGCTGGCGACCCCGACCTCGGCCGGGCCTACATGGATATGACTCGGCCGTTCGTGTGGAGCGCGTCCAAGCGTAAGAACTTCGTCTACGACTGCCAGAAAATGCGCAAGCGCGTGGAAGATCTGATTCCCGCACCTCTGAAGGATCGCGAAATCAAGCTCGGCCGCGGTGGTCTGCGCGATGTGGAATTCACCGTGCAGATGCTTCAGCTTGTGCACGGCCGTACCGATGAATCGCTGCGCACCAGCAACACGCTCGACTCGCTGCAGCGCCTGTCCGAAGGCGGCTACGTCTCGCGCAAACAGGCCGTGCGCATGTCCCAGGACTACCGCTTCGAGCGCGTGATGGAGCATCGCCAGCAGATCTGGTCCCTGAAGCGCACGCACCTGTTCCCGGACCTCGGCCGGGCCTCGGTCGGAGGCCTCGAAAAGAAGCGCGACATCGACGTGGATGAGCTCAACCAGAACCAGGAGCTGCGTCGCCTCGCCCGCGCATTCGGCCTGCACCCGGAAGAACTCGTCGACAAATACGACGACACCCGTCGCGAAGTACGCCACCTGCACCTCGACATCTACTATCGCCCGATGCTGCCGGTCAACGCCCAGATGGAGAATGACCAGATCGTGCTGAGCGTCGAGGCCGCACAGGAACGATTCGAATCCATCGGCTTCGGCGACCCGGACGCCGCCATCCGCCACGTGCAGGCGCTCACTGCCGGCGTGGGGCGTGCGGCCAAAATCAACCGCATCATCCTGCCCGCCGTCTTGCAGTGGCTGGGCGAGGGCCAGAACCCGGACATGGGCCTGCTCAACTGGCGCAAGCTGGAGGAGAACTTCGGCACCGAATCCGGCTACCTCGGCTTCCTGCGCGACTCCACCTCCGCTGCCCAGCGTCTGTGCCACATCCTGTCCAATTCGCGATTCCTGGGCGACGCGCTCAACAAGTCGGTCGAATCGATCAGTTGGCTCGGTGATGACGGCAATCTGCAGGCCCGCACGCGCGAGGCATTGGATGTGCAGACCGGCTCGGCGCTGGAACGTTTCGGCTCGAACATCAACGAGTTCGCCACCTCCATGCGCGCCATGCGCCGCCACGAAATCGAACGCATCGGCCTGTCTTGGATGAGCGGTGTGATCAGCGACTCCGACAGTCTCAAGGCCATGACCGACGTGTATGACGCGATCATCGACGCCTCACTGACCTGGGCCGTGCGCCACCAGATTGCCGCGTTCGGCGTCGAAACCGCGCCGGCCGGCATCACCGTCATCGCCATGGGCCGTTACGGCGGGCGCGAAGTGAACTTCAGCTCCGATGCGGATGCCATTCTCATCTACCGTCCGGCCGACGATGCCGACGACGGCCAAGCCAACGACTTCGCCAAGAAGGTCGTGGAAGACCTGCGCAACATCCTGCAAGGCCCGACGACGCTGGAACCCAAGATCGAACTCGACCTGGACCTGCGCCCGGAAGGCAAGAACGGCCCGCTCGTGCGCTCCTACGCCTCCTGCGAGGAATACTACGAATCCTGGGCCTCGACCTGGGAGCGCCAGGCGCTGCTGCGCGCCCGGTACGCGGCCGGCGACGCCGAACTGGCGCGGGACTTCCTGATCAACATCGCCGACCCGTTGCGCTACCCGACCACGGAGCTGACCGAGGCCGAATTGCAGAACATCCGCAAGCTCAAGGCCCGTATGGAGGCCGAGCGTCTGCCGCGCGGCGTGCGTCGAGAACGTCATCTGAAGCTCGGCAAGGGCGGTCTGTCTGACGTGGAATGGACCGTGCAACTCATGCAGCTCCAGCACGCCGGCGATATCAAAGATCTGCGCGTCAACGGCACATTGGAGGCATTGGACGTGCTGGAGGCCAAGAAGCTCATCAGCGCTATCGATGCGATTCAGCTGCGCAAGGCATGGACGTTGTGCACCGCGGCCCGCAACGGCAACTATCTGTGGAGCGGGCGCGCCAACCAGGCCGATATTCTGCCTGATGACATCTATTCGCTGGGCGGCATCGCCGTCTACCTCGGCTACGGCGCCCACCGCGGCCAGCATTTCGAGAACGACCTGCTGGCCGTGATGCGCAAATGCCGTGACGTATGCCAGCGCCTGTTCTACGGGCAGGCCGAAGACGAGGCGACTGCGGCAACCACCGCCACGGCCTCCGCCGCAACGCAGCAGCCGCAAACCGCGCCTCGCCCGCGTATGCACGTGATCGCACCGCGACTGGAGCGGAACCGACGCCGCGCGCAGCGATAGACCTTTCTTGTATTGCGTTCACTACGTTCATTAGGTCGATTCATCGTTCATTAGGTCGGTCCGCCGCCGCATACCTTGTTGGAATGGCGGCATTCCAACAACAGATACGAGGGTGCAGTGACCTAATGAACGTCAAATCGACCTAATGAATGAGCTCTGGCGTTCCAAAGCAGATATCAGCTATACAGACACAGCATATTCGTTGGATTTTCAGGTGAACACTCGGTGAATGCGGCTGTCCGAAAAATGGCGTAAGTTATATTAGGTCACACAAGGGTGGCCACCTGAAAACCACGAGCGAAAAGGTGAGCCTTGTCTGAAGAAACGCCAATGGTCGGCAAAAGCGTCGTAACGCTGGACGGCCTGTCTACAAACCAGATTCTCGACCTGCTGCATAAGGCCGAATACATCGATTCCCACCGCAAAGAGGTTGCCCATACCTGCGATGGGCGAGTGCTGGCCACGCTGTTCTACGAGCCCTCCACCCGTACGCGCCTGAGCTTTGAGACGGCAATGCTGCGTCTCGGCGGCAAGGTCATCGGATTCGCCGGCGCGCAGCTGGCCTCCGTGACCAAGGGCGAATCCATCGCCGACACGTTGAAGACCGTGTCCAACTACGCGGACGTGGTCGCCATCCGTCACCCGAAGGAGGGTGCCGCGCTGGTGGCCTCCCGCGCCGCATCCGTGCCGGTGATCAACGCCGGCGACGGCGGCCACATGCATCCCACGCAGACGCTGGCCGACCTGGCCACGCTGCAGTCGCGCTTCGGCCGCATCACCGACCTGACCGTGGGACTGTGCGGCGATTTGACCTTCGGCCGCACCGTGCACTCCCTGATCGAGACCCTGTGCCGCTTCGGCAACGTGCGCTTCGTGCTTATCAGCCCGGACGAGCTCAAGACCCCGCAGTACGTGATCGACCGCATCAACGCCACCGACAACTGCTCCTACGTGGAAGTGCGCGACCTGGCCTCCGTGATCGGCGACCTCGACGTGCTGTACATGACCCGCGTGCAGAAGGAACGCTTCTTCAACGAAGACGACTACCTGCGTCTGCGCGACACCTACATTCTCGACGAAGAAAAGCTGCAGCTCGCCAAGCCGTCCATGGCCGTACTTCACCCGCTGCCGCGCGTCAACGAAATCTCCGTGGACGTGGACGACGACCCGCGTGCCGCCTACTTCGAACAGGTCAAGAACGGCATGCTCGTGCGCATGGCCCTCGAAAGCACCGTGGTGGGCGACGAACTACCCGGATACGAACCGCTCAACCCCAAGGAGGTTCAGGCCTGATGGAAGTCACCAGCATTCAGAACGGCATCATCATCGACCATGTGCCGGCCGGAACCTCGCTGAAGGTTCTCGAATACCTGAAAATCGACCCGGCCAAAACCAAGCTTGCGCTCATCATGAACGCCAACTCCAAGCGTTACGGCTCCAAGGACATCATCAAAATCGAGGATGACAAGGACATCGACCTCGACGTGCTCGGCTTCGTGGCCCGCCAGGCCACCGTAGACGTGGTGCGCGGCGGCAAGATCGTCGAAAAGAAGCAGCCGAACCTGCCCGAGCACATCGTCGGCGTGATCTCCTGCGTGAACCCGCGCTGCGTGACCACCACCGAGCCCGGCATCAAGCAGATGTTCCACCTCGTGCACTCCGAACGGCTCGAATACCGCTGCGACTACTGCGACGAGGAAGCCAAACTGTGAGCATCACCCTACGCAACATCAAGGTCTGGAACACCGGCGAAGTCATCGACCTCGTGGTGCCCGGGGCCGCTGCCGCCTACTTCGCCGACACCTCCGCCGTGGCTGACGGTGCCGATATCGACGCCACCGGACTGACCGTGGCCCCCGGTTTCGAAGACCCGCACGTCCACTTCCGCGATCCCGGCCAGACCTACAAGGAATCTATGGTCTCCGGCTGCCGCGCGTCCGCATCCGGCGGATACACGAACGTGCTCATCATGCCGAACACGTTGCCGGCACTGGATGGGCAGACCGTGTCTGACCTGGAAGCGGCCGGTGCGAAAGAGGTTCTGGATGCCGGCTTCGACAACGTCATCGACTTCCTGCAGCAGTACGATACTGCGCACGATGTTCAATTGCCGGTTCGTTACGATCTGTGCGTGTGCGCGTCCAAGGATCGCGCCGGTCATGAGGCAAGCGACGTTGCCGACTGGCTCAGGTACGTGCCCGGATTCGAGGACGACGCCAAGACGCCGGCCATGCTCACGCACCCCATCACCGCAATTAGCGACGACGGTTCCGCTGTGACGCCGGAGATCCTGGACCAGGTGCTGGAGAACGTCAAGGCCTCCGACCTGTACCTAATCGAGCATTGCGAGCATCACGATACAGGTGCCGTGAACGAAGGCCCGGTCTCGCGCGAACTTGGCGTGCCCGGCATTCCGGAAGACACCGAGCTCAAGATCGTGGCCCGCGATATAGAAGCGGCCCGCCGCACTGGTGTCCACGTACACTTCCAGCATGTGAGCACTGCCATCTCGTTCGAGGCGATTCGCAAGGCCAAGGCCGAAGGATTGCCAATCACCTGCGAGACCGCGCCGCACTATCTGGCGTTGAGCGACGAGGCGCTGCTCAAGTACGGCACGCTCGCCAAGATGAATCCGCCGCTGCGCTCCGAAGCGGACCGCAAAGCCACCATCGCGGCCATCGCCGACGGTACCGTGGATCTGCTGGCCACCGACCATGCGCCGCACACGTTGGCAGAGAAGGAACTTGGCTTCCTTGAGGCGCCCAACGGCATCATCGGACTGGAATGCGCGTACGGCGTGTGCCACAAGGTGCTCGTCGACGGCGGCTTCATTTCCGATGAGCGTCTGATCGAGCTCATGTCCGTGGGACCCGCCGAACTCATGGGGCATGTGCCAACCGACGTGGCCGCGCTGGTCGAGGACTACGCCGAACCCGCGCCCACTGGGGATGATCCGGATGGCGTGATTGCGGGGGAGAGCGACGCTCAGCCGCAGCGTGAAGGCGTCAACCGACTGCTTGACCTGAGCCGCGTGGATGACGCCGACAATGTCGACCTCGTGGTGCTCAACACCGCTGAGGAATGGACCGTGGACCCTGAACAGTTCCACTCCAAGGCTCGTAACACCCCGTTCGGCGGCTGGCAGGTCACCGGACGCCCCCTCGCCACGATCATCGGCTCCCAGCTGATGTTCAGCCGTCTGTAGATAACATAAGGAGCAGCATGGATCGCCTGATCGAAGCGATTGACAACACTCAGAACCCCAGCGTCGTGGGCCTCGACCCCACTGAGGCGTTGGTACCGCCGCAGGTCGTGGCGAGCTTTGCCGACGAGGTGCGTGACTCGGTCGAATCCCCGGAGGAAATCGAATCCGCGCAGCTGGCCGTCGCCTACTTCGAATACAACCGCACGATCATCGACGCCATCGCCGACATCGTGCCCGCCGTCAAACCGCAGATCGCCATGTACGAGGCGCTCGGCCCCGCCGGCGTGGACATCTACACGATGACCTGCGAATACGCGGCCCAGCAGGGCCTCTACGTGCTCGGCGACATCAAACGCGGCGACATCGGCTCCACTGCAGCCGCCTACGCCCACCACCTGAACGGCGTGGGCGACTTCGACCCGTGGCATGAGGATGCGGTGACCGTCAACCCGTATCTCGGCACCGACGGCATCACCCCGTTCGTCGAGGCCGCCGCCGAAGCCGACAAGGACATCTTCGTGCTCGTGCGCACCTCCAACCCGTCCTCCAGCGAACTGCAGATGCTCGACCTGGTCGACGGCACGAAGGTCTACGAGCATGTGGCCGATCTCGTGGAAGGCTGGGGCGCCGAGACCATCGGCAGCCACGGCTACTCCCGAGTGGGCGCGGTGGTCGGTGCCACCCACCCCGAGGAAGGCAAGGCGTTGCGTGAACGTATGCCGCACACGTTCTTCCTCGTGCCGGGCTACGGCGCGCAGGGCGGCACGGCCGCGGACGTGGCAGGCATGTTCGACAAGCAGGGCAGCGGCGCCATCGTCAACTCGTCGCGCGGCATCATCGGCGCATGGAAGAAGAGCGGCAAGTACTCCGAATCCATGACCGCCGACGAGGCGCTGGACCTTGTGGCGAGCAGCGCGCGCCAGGCGGCGCTCGACATGCGCGATAATCTGCGGGTTGCCGTATATAGGTAGGTAGATTGTCCGGCTGTGGGCTATACGTGAGTGTGGGCTGGAAACCGGAGCCGAGTGTGTTTAACTACCCCTCAGTCAACCTGCGGTTGACAGCTCCCCTGATAGGGGGAGCTTGATGTGCTGAATAGGAATGAAATGACAACTTTCACCCCCACCCATGATGTGGTTGCGGAGGCGACTGCGGCCGGATTCTTCCCGCCGCGCCACAACGTCGAAATCACGCAGGTTACGGAACTGACCGACCGCGTGATGCGACTGACATTCCGCGACCCGTTCATCGCCTCCCACGCCAAGCCCGCCCAGTTCGTCAACCTGTTCACGCACGACGACTTCATGCTCATGCCGCGTCCGTTCGGCGTCAGCGAAGTCGACGGCGACGAAGTCAGCGTGATCTTCGCCGTCGTGGGCCACGGCACCGAACAGTTGGCAGGGCTGCAGGCCGGCGACACCGTCGACGTGCTCGGCCCGCTCGGCCGCGGCTTCAACCTCAAGGAAGACGCCAACTACATTCTCGTCGGCGGCGGACTCGGCGTGCCCCCGCTAATCTACGCCGCGCAAAAGCTCGCCGAACACGACGCCTCCTTTGCCACCGCCGTATTCGGCTACCGCAACGACCACTTCGCTGAGGAATACGTCTCCCGGTACGCGGACTGGTCGTGGAGCATCGACGACGCCGAAGGCAACGTGGTCGACCTGCTCAACAAACTCGAACAAGGCGACGACCTGAAGGCCTACGATCGCAAGCCGATCATCTTGTCCTGCGGACCGCTGCCTATGATGAAGGCCGTGGCCGCTTGGGCCGCCGAACGCGGCATCCCCACGCAGCTGAGCATGGAACAGCGCATGGGCTGCGGCTACGGCACCTGCGTGCTGTGCACCATCGACACCGTGGACGGCCGGCTCAAGGTCTGCTCCGACGGACCCGTGTTCACTCGCGAACAGCTCGGATGGGGGGAGTGACGATGAGCGCAAACAACCAGTCCGCGCAGGGCAGCGACAACCACATCAACCTGTACGAGCCCCACGTGTGGAAGCACCACACCAAGGTGGCCGGTCTGGAATGGAAGAACCCGGTCGGCACCGCCTCCGGCACCTTCCAGTACGCCGCCGTCCGCTGGTTCTACGACGTCAGCCAGCTCGGCGCCGTATGCACCAAGGGCGCCTCGCCCGTGCCGTGGGAGGGCAACCCCTCGCCGCGCACCGCCGAATCGCCGGCCGCGAACATCAACGCCGTGGGCCTGCAGAACCCCGGCATCGACCATTACTTGGCCGAAGACCTGCCCAAGCTCAAGGCCGCGGGCGCGTTCGTCATCTCCAATGTCGCCGGACATTGCGATGACGATTACGCGGCGGTCGTGGAAAAGCTCGCCGACTCCGACGCGGACATGCTGGAAATCAACGTCAGCTGCCCGAACGTTTCCGCCGGCGGCATGAGCGTGGGCACCGACCCGGTGGCCCTCGCCAATCTTATGGACCGGCTGCGCCCGATGACCGACAAGCCGATGATCGTCAAACTCACGCCGAACGTCACCGACATCACCGTGCCGGCGCGCGCGGCCGTGGAACACGGCGCCGACGCGTTGAGCATGATCAACACGCTCAAAGGTATGCGCATCAACATTCGCACAGGCCAGCCGATCATCGCCAACGTCACCGGCGGCGTATCCGGCCCGGCCGTGCTGCCGGTCGGCCTGGCAGCCGTCTATCGGGTGCGCACCGCACTGCCGGAGATTCCGATCATCGGACTCGGCGGCATCGACAGTGGTGAGAAGGCGCTCGAATACCTGTACGCCGGCGCGAACGCCGTCGAAGTGGGTGCGGCCGCGCTCTTCGACCCGGTGGCCCCGCTGCGCGTCGCCCGCGAACTTGACGACCTGCTGGACAGCCGTCCCGAACTCGCTGCTAAACTGGCCGCAGGACAGACTTGGAGGTAAGGAACATCATGGCAGAAACACTCGCACATCGCTTCACTGAATTCCTGTTGGAATCCAACGCGCTGAAGTTCGGCGACTTCACGCTGAAGTCCGGCCGCAAGAGCCCATACTTCATCAACGCCGGCGCCTTCGACGACGGCAAGAAGATCGCCGCGCTCGGCGCGTTCTACGCCGAAAAGATTAGCCAGGCCATCGTGCACAACACGATTCCCCGCAACATCGACACCGTGTTCGGCCCCGCCTACAAGGGCATTCCGCTGGCCGTGTCCACCGCGATCGCGCTGAACGCCGGCCACAACATGACCGTTGGATACACCTTCGACCGCAAGGAGAAGAAGGACCACGGCGACGGCGGCTGGATGGTCGGCACCCCGCTGACCGACGGCATGAAGGTGCTGCTCGTGGACGACGTGATGACCGCCGGCACCGCCGTGCGCGAAGTCATCCCCAAACTCAAGGCCGAGGCGAACGTCGAGGTCGTGGGTCTCGTGCTCTCCGTGGACCGCATGGAGAAGACCAAGGACTCCGACCTGTCCGCCGTGAAGGCCGTGGAAGCCGAATTCGGCTTCCCGGTGCTCTCCATCGCCAACGTGCGCGAGATCTTCGACGCCGCCGCCAAGATGAAGAACCCCGACGGCACCCCGCTGCTCAGCCACGACATCCAGCAGCGCGCCGCCGCCTACCTTGAGGAATACGGCGCCTGATCGTCTTCAACCTAAAACCAAAAGCGGGCTTGCGAGCCCGCTTTTTTTTATTACGTTCCATGAACAGCAGTACCATATTAAGGCAGAAGCTTTGGCAAGGAGCGTGCTATGAACTGGTTAGTTGGTATAGGGCTATTTGCGCTCGTGGGGATATGCAGTTACTTCGGCATCGAGCATCATCTGGACAGTAAAGCGAACAAGTTGTCGCAAGGTAATGAAGAAGACCGCCGAGATGCTGCCGAATTACGTGATATCGCCGCCAAAATCGATCACGGTAAGTATTATCCGATGCTGTAACGGGCAATCTGGGCCTAAATTGATGCTATCTCCGTTTCGAGGGGCTGATGCCCAAGTAGTGGCAGCATGAAAGTGGCGGAATGACGTTGGGGTGATGCCGCTCATACTCGGGATATGACGGATGAACAGCCCCTTGAAACGGAGATAAATGTCTCCAGAAGGCCAAATCAGCCCCTTGAAGGCGAGATAGGGTTCTAAACTCTGGGACCCGACTCGCCTGTGATGAAAACCCGCTCGGCGTAGAATTACCGTAGGTTTGTTGCATTCGAACAAGGAAGGCTGCTATGGGGAACATCACCGACGATATCCGGCAACATTTCGACACCTTCGCCGCACTGCCGTTCACCGAGGCGGACAGTCTCGCCCTGTCCCAGCTGGCCTACGCGCGCATGCCGGATAACGTGCCGCGCTATCACGAGGATTCGGCGGACGTCAGCGGCATGATTCCCACGGTCTCCATCCGCGACCTGCTACGCGCCGAATGCTATGACGCCATGTTCGGCAAGGTGTGGTCGCCGCAGATGAACGTCGATCTGCTGCGTGCGATGGGGGAGAGCCCGCGCTGGCGCGACCTGCGCGTCGGCGAATACGTGGATGAATTCGACGCCGAAACCACCAAACAGTTCTCGGCCTGCGTCTTCGAACTGGGCGACGGCACGCTGTACGTGGCTTTCCGTGGCACCGACAGTTCGATCGTCGGGTGGAAGGAGGATTTCACGATGGCCTTCCGCCGTCCGGTCGCCTCGCAGGAGGCCGCTGTGCGGTATGTGACTGATATTGCCGGCCGCTGGGCCGGGCCGATTATGGTCGGCGGCCATTCCAAAGGCGGCAATCTGGCGGTATACGCGGCGGCCAATGTGCCCGGCGAAATTCAGGGACGTATCACGGCCGTGTATTCGCACGATGGTCCAGGCTTCGATGAGGCGTTCTTCGATGAGGATGGGTACGCGCGCATTGCGCCGAAAATCCATAAATCGGTACCGGGATCGTCGATCATCGGCATGCTGTTTGAGACCCGCGAGCATGTGGAAGACGGCTATACGGTGGTCAGCAGCGACGGTGCCAGCATCATGCAGCATTTTGCCCTGCACTGGCAGGTCGATCATGGCCGATTCGTACAGGCCGATGGGCTCGCCAACAGTGCGCAGTATCTGGCGCGCACGATCAACGGATGGATGGCGAAATACGATGATGAGCATCGCCGCAGGTTCATCGAAAACCTGTTCGCCATCTTCGAGGCCGGCGGGTACGTCACGTTCGGCGAACTCACGTCGCACGTGACGCAGTCGTTGCCGGTAATGCTCGCCGCGGCCCGCAGCATTGATGTCGAAGATCGCGACGTGATGATTGAAGTGCTCAAAGGCTTCGCCGCGACAGCCGCCACGTCGGTAATCTCGGCCAAGTAGCCGGAGGCCATCAAACTGGTTTTGCCAGTCAGTCTCAATAGCGCAAGAGCTGGCCCCTGAGATACTCAGGGGCCAGCTCTTGCTTCCATTTCCCCAGCGGGGTTGGCTTAATCGCAGTATATCTCACTGCTGACCATGCCTGTTTTACTTACTCCTAATCAATGAGCTTGTAGCCGTGGTCGGCGACTACGGACTTGAGCTTGGTGAGGTAGGTTTCGGCGGCCTTGGAGAGCTTGGAACGCTCGTTCGTGATCCAGCCGACCAACATCGTTTCGTCGGTGTCGAGCGGCACGGTGACGATCTTCTCGTTGTTGAGGTCGCCGTTGTTGATGCCGGTGCACACCGTGTAGCCGTTGAGGCCGATGATGAAGTTCAGGATCGTGGCGCGGTCGGTCACGTTGATCTGCTTGGGGGAGTATTCCGGCCAGACCGCCTCCTCATAGAAGTAGAACGAGCCTTCCTCGCCCTGTTCGTACTGGATGAACGGATAGGGCTTCAGATCCTCCATGGTGATGATCTTCTTGGCGGCCAATGGGTTGTCCCGTGAGATGAACACGTGCAGGGGGGCGCGGAAGAGCGGATGGAATTCAAGGTGTTTCTCGCGCAGGAGTTTGCCGATCACGTCCTTGTTGAAATCGGACAGGTAGATGATGCCGATCTCGGACTGCATGTTGGCGACCTGGTTGATGATGTCGCGTGTACGGGTCTCACGGATCGTGAACTCGTATTCGTCGGACTTGATGGAGTTGATCATCTCCACGAAAGCCTCGACGGCGAACATGTAGTGCTGGGTGGAGACCTGGCACAGCTGCTTGCGCGGTTTGGCGTGCTTGTAGCGCTCTTCGAGCAGGTCGGCCTGGTCGAGCACCTGGCGGGCGTAGGTCAGGAATTCCGCGCCGTCCACGGTCAGGGCGATGCCCTGCGAGGAGCGGGTGAAGATCTCGATGCCCAGCTCGTTCTCCAATTCCTTGACCGACGAGCTCAGGGCCGGCTGGGAGACGTACAGGGCATGGGAGGCCTCGTTCATCGAGCCGCACTCGACGATCTTGACGATGTATTTCAGCTGCAGCAGTGTCATAAAGTCTATTTATATCGTTAGGGATGGTCGCCACACGGGTTTATAACCTCATCAATCCACTATGGCGACACAATATGAGATGCCTCGCATATCGCGGACGCTGTGTAACGGGATATGCGCCACATTGGTAACCTGAGGCAGGACCAGTACGATGCCATCCAGACCTTCTCCTTCTCCAGCATCGACCGCTTCTCCACGCCGAGCCTGATGACCAGGCTCGGCGCCGACGTGATGAACATCCAGAACGCCTTCATGATGATTCTGCGCATGGTGCCGCGTGCCGCGTCGTTGAAGTGCTCACCGAACAGTGCGACATGCCGGTCGCCAAACGGCCGGTCACCGTCGTCAAGGACGGGTCCATAGACTTCAACTGCCGCGACGCAATATTTGGCGACTTACAGGCGTACGCCGAGTTCGGCGAGCGATTCGCGCGCCTGCGACGCGTTCTCGAAGAGGATGCTGTGGATGCCGACCTCGTTGGCGCCGACGATGTTCTTGGCGGTGTCGTCGAAGAACACGCAGCGCTCGGCCGTGAGGCCGAAGCGGGTCAGGGCCAGCTCGTAGATGTCGGCGTTCGGCTTGTGCATCTTCTCCACGCCGGAGACCACGGTGCCCTGCAACAGCTGTTCAAGGCGCGGGTACTTCTCGAAGGCCAGGTGGAAGGTCTCATGCGACCAGTTGGTCAGACCCCATACGCCGTAGCCGTGGGCCTTCAAATCCGCCAGCAGTTCGACCATGCCCGGCAGCGTGCGAGGCAGCGCGTCCGCGTAGTGGCCGATGTAGAACTTGAAGATGTCGGCGAGTTCCTGACCTTGTTCGCGTACCACATCCGGGTAGATGTCCGCGAAATCCTCGCCGGCGTCCATACGGTCCTCGTAGTGGAAGAAGCCGCAGGGGTCGTCGTCGGCGCAGATGCGTTCCACGATCTCATCGGGGAATCGGCCTTCCAGGCATGCGCGGGTGTTCCAGTCCAGCAGCACGCCGCAGAAGTCGAAAATCACGTCGGTGATGGGGGAGTTGGCCATGATGGTTCCTTGTGTGTTTGGGCCGTTGGGTGAGGTCTGCGATTTAGTGTACGGGGTTTGTGTATAGGTCGGGGGTATGTGGAGTTTGAGGCTTATGTTTCTCTCCCTCCGTCTTGGTTTTGCCGAGACACCTCCCTCGTCAGAGGGAGGTCAACAAGGTTATGAGATGACGTCGGCGATGGCTTCGGGGATGGCGTGGGCCACGTCGCCGGCCACGATCGGGTGGCCGAGCGTCATGAAGCGCTGGCGATGCTCGCGGCCGATCAGTTCCGGCTCCTGCCAGCCCTGCTGCTCGGATTCGGAGGCGATCGCCGCCGCCAGGCCATGCAGGTATGCGGCCGAGGCCACGGTCTCGGCCGTGGTGGCCACGTCATCCTGCTGGGCGAGCAGGGCGCCGGTCAGACCGGCCAGCACGTCGCCCGCGCCGGCGGTGCCCAGCCAGGCCGGCGCGCTGCCCGACGCATAGACGTGGTCCTCATCCACCACGATGGTCACCGCGCCCTTCAGCAATACGGTGGCGCCGGTGAGCTCGTGGGCGCGCTTCGCGCTGGCCAACGGGTTCAACCGCACGTCGTCGGCGGTGTACGGCTCGTGCGAATCGGCATGCTCCGCGGTGCTGGCGGCGGTTTCGAACCGGTTGAGCAGTTTCGCCATCTCGCCGGCATGTGGCGTGATCACCACCTGGCCGGGCACACGCTCCGGCAGCAGGTCGAGTGCGCCGGCATCCACCACGATTGGCGGCATGTCGTAGGCGTCCTTGTTCTCATCCTCGCTGCCGAGCGCGTAATGCTTGAGCAATGCGGCGATGGTGTCCCGCTGCATATCGCCGTCGGCGCCCTCGACGCTAGCCTCGGGCACGCCGGACCCCACGACCCAGGACTGCACATGTCCCTTGCCGATCACGGCTTCCGGCAGTGCGGTGAGCACCATGTTCTGCGCGCGCTCCGGGCCCAGATACCGGACCATGCCGGTGTTCGCGCGGGCGGCGGCGCTGGTGGTGAGCACGGCGGCACCGGGGTAGCGCTGCGAGCCGGTCACCAGACCAACCACGCCCCGGGAATATTTGGAATCCTCGAACCGGGGGAGACGGACCGCGTCGGACGCGAACGAATTATCCACCACCTCGACGTCCGGATCTTTGTCGTCGATATCGAATCCGAAATCGAATAACTCGATACGGCCGCAGGCGAACGTGGCGGGCGGCAGCACCGCGCACGGCTTCATCGCGCCGAACGTGACCGTGACCGTGGCCGGAATGTACGGGCCGGGCAGAGAACCATCGTTCACACCGACGCCGGATGGCGTGTCCACAGCAAGTACCAGCGGAAAATCGCCTGACGACTCACGGTTCGGCAGGGCGGGCTCATCGGGAGACTCGCCGTCGAGACCAAGGGCGGAGGCGAGCGCGGCGGGAATGCCGCGTAGCGAGCCTTGAATGCCGATGCCGGTCATCGCGTCGATGATCAGATGCGATTTCCTGGCCACGGCGATGGCGGTCTGCAGTCGCTCGCCGGCCTCACCGGCGGAAAACCCGGACGCGCAACCGGGAATATCGGCTGCCGGATCAAGCACCAGCACCTTGCCTCCGGCGCGCACGAACGAGGCGAATCCGGCCTTATGCAGCGACCGGCCCACGGCGATGGCGGTGACGTTCGCGCCCTCCTGGGCCAGTGCGGCGGCCGCGAACAGACCATCGCCACCATTGTCTCCGGCCCCGGCCAGCAGCACGATCGACGTGTCCTCCAGCGCCAGATCCTCGTCGTCCAGCATGCCGGCCGCCATGTGGGCCGCGGCCTGGGCGGCCATGCGCATCAGCGGCACGCCTTTGTCCAGCAGAGGTCGCTCCATGGCCCGGACCGTATCGGAGTCATAGGCGCTGTGCAGCAGCAGTTCGCGACGATCGGCGTCTTCGGTGTATTCCATGGTAACCCCTTTCTTGTGTTTGTTACTTGCGGTCCGTGTTTACAGGCCGTACACCTCGTGGGCGAACTTTTCGAGCACGGGGATCGAGCGCTTGACCTTCTCCGTGTCGATGCAGTAGGCCATGCGGAAGTATCCGGGCACGCCGAAGCTGTCGGACGGCACGAGGATCAGGTCGTATTCCTTGGCCTTCATGCAGAACGCCACGGCGTCGTCCTCTAACGCCTTGGGGAAGATGTAGAACGTGCCGCCGGGGCGCACCACGTCGAAGCCGATGCCGGTCAGCGCATCGTAGAGCAGGTTCATGTTCGTCTCGTAGACGTTGAGATCGGCGGTTTGGTCGATGACCTTGGCCACGCCCAGCTGGATCGAGCTCGGCGGGCAGTTGTGGCCGGTGCCGCGCGAGATCTGGCCCATCATGGGCACGAGCAGGTCGGCGTCGGTGGCTGTGGGGTTCACCGCGACATAGCCGATGCGTTCGCCCGGCAGGCTCAGCGACTTCGACCACGAGTAGCAGGTCAGCGAGTTCGCGTAGAAGCTGGCCGGGTAGGGCTGGGTGGCGCCGTCGAACACGATTTCGCGGTACGGTTCGTCGCTGATCAGGAAGATGTCGTGGCCGTATTCGGCCTGCTTGGCGGTCAGGATCGCGGCCAGACGCTTGAGCGTGTCCGCCGAATACACCGCGCCGGACGGGTTGTTCGGGGTGTTGATGAGCACGGCCTGCACGTTCGGGTTAAGCGCGGCCTCGAATGCGTCGAAGTTGATTTGGAAGTTCTCGGTGTCGGCCGGCACGATGGTCAGCTTGGCGCCGGTGCCCTTGACGTACGGCTGGTATTCGGGGAAGTAGGGGGCGAAGGTGATGATCTCGTCGCCCGGCTTGGTCACCGCACGCATCGCGTGGGACAGCGCACCCGCCGCGCCCGTGGTCGGGAAGATGTGGTTGCCGGTGTATGCCATGCCGAAACGTTCGTTGAGGTTTTCGGCGATCGCGTCCTTGACGCATGGGATGCCGAGCGAGGGGGAGTATCCGTGGATGGCCACCGGGTCGCCGTTTTCGTAGAGGTCGACCATGGCGTCGGTGAAGGATTTCGGAGCCGGCACCGAGGGATTGCCAAGGCTGTAATCGAACACGTTCTGGTAGCCGATTTCGGCACCGCGGCTCGTGGCGTACTCGCTCAGTTCGCGAATCACGGACTTGCCGCCAAGCATGGCCTTGTATTCCTCATTGATCATGGCTGTTCTCCTCGCATGGTTGTACTGGTATGCACCACGCTACTACTATCGCGGCCGGTTTGCGCCATTTGCCGCGCCGTGCCTAAGCCGGCTGTTCTATTTGTTCTATTAGTTCTATTAGTGGAGTTTGAACCGGCATATACCCTTGCAATAAAGCCATTTTTGGGGTCTGAGGTTTTCCGAGGTCACTTTCCGAGGCTGCTTGTCTCATAGATTTTCGGCCTTTTGATATTTGCGGTTGATGGCTGTTGAGGCATCATGGGGTCTTTTCGACTGTCCGCCGTCGTCATGCCGTCATGATGCCTACAGAAAGTCGAGTCGCGTATTTCGGAAGCAGGGGGGCGATCGGTGGGGGTGACCGACACCCGCTATAGGCAGCAGGCAGCCGCACACATCCCAATATCTGTGGGACGGCAGACGAGTCAATCGTTTGTCGTCCGCGCCGTCCCTCAAGAGCGCGGGATGGCAGACAAGTCAACCGTTTAACGTCCGTAGCGTCCCACACCGACGACTGTAGAAACCGCGGAATAACGCCGATTCTCGCTGCAGCTCCATGATTATGCACAACCGTTCATAGCGAGCGCTGTGGGACGGCGGGCGGAAAACGGCCGAATCCGCGTGCCGTCCCACACCTCGTACAATCCGCGTTTTGGGAAAGCATCACCGTAAGGCTGACGCGCATCCGCATCCACAGCAGGAGCCTTACCGGCCGTAATCCCGCACTCGATTATTTTTTCTGACAGGAAATCGAACCCGAAACACTAACCCATGCCCGCCCCACCGCAAACAGCGAATAACCAAAAAATGCATGATCTATCCTTGGTGCCGAATAATGAGAGCCTGACTGTAGTGGCTACGGGTAGCTATATCGGAGAAGGATTCGATCAGAAGCGTTTCGACACGCTTCTGCTTGCCGCTCCGGTCTCGTTTGAGGGTACTCTCTCGCAATATGTAGGGCGACTTCATCGCGAGAATGATGGCAAGACCGAGGTTCGTGTCTATGATTACATCGACGTGACCGTGCCTTTATCCGCTGTCATGTATCGAAAACGGCTGAAGGCATACGCAAATCAAGGATATTCGGTAAATCCTGACCATACCGAGAAAATGGACATGCTCAGTGCAAAGGCGGAAGCGTTGCGCGCTTGCATGACGGCTGCGACGCAGGGCGAAGATGCTGCGGATGCGTTGCTCGACACCCGGTCTGACGGATTATTCGAAGGCAGCATCGTTACGGCCACGAATTATGCAGAGATACTCCGCAAGGATATTGCCGGTTGCGCACGTTCCCTGATTATCTCGGCTGAATATGTATCACAACAGGGACTCAGCGCAATTGACGATGAATTGCTCCGACTGGCCGACAGGAAAGCGCTCATCGAAGTTTATGTCCGTTTGCCGGCGACTGCTGCGGTGGCAACCAGAACACGAATAGAACGGAATATTAATCGGCTGCGTGCTATTGGGTGCATTGTCCGGACCGTCGAATCGTGTTCCGATTTTGCCATAATCGATGACGGATTGATTTGGTTTGGAGGCATCCCTTTACTTGGCAATCCAAGGAGTGACGACTGTGCACTTCGATTCAAAGATACGAAAATCGGCGAGAATCTAGCAGATGGACTGAAACGACGGTCGTCCTGAGTCAATATTCAGTTAAGATAATCGCGCAGTACGAGGGCGTGATTGATGTGCGGGTCCTTGGCGGCATAGAGCAGGGTCACGTCGGGATGCTCCGCGCAGATGTGGCGCAGATTGTCCACGGCGGCATTGGCGTCGAGCTCGGCGATGTAACGCATGCGGAATTCCGCGAATTTGGCGGGGTCATGACCGAACCATTTGCGCAGGAGGGGAGAGGGAGCGACGTCCTTCAGCCACAGGTCCAACGCCGCACGCTCTTTCGTCATGCCGCGAGGCCACAGGCGATCCACCAGCACCCGATACCCGTCCGACGCAGTCGGCTCTTCATATATACGTTTGATTGCAATACCCATACGCCCCATGATTGGCGTGCGCTTGCCGGAAGTCAAGGGGAGACGCGATCCATCTACCCGTTCGATTTCTGGGTGTTCTGTCTAAGGCCTTGTGCTATGACAGCTAGCGATTCAGCAGCTTTTGGTGATATCGTCCAACCGGACCGCCTTGCCCCTGTCGAAGGTGTTCATAGTGAGATCGACGGGTTTGGTCTTGATGAACGCTGACAGCGCGGTGTGCGGCGGGTTGTCGATCAAGTGGGTGATGGGGGCAATCGCCTCCTCGACGCTGACGCCCACAATGGCGTAAATGGCACGCGCCAGCAGCTTCATCAGTGGCGAATCGAAACTGTTCAATGCCTCATTGCTGCGCACGGCCCAAGGGTTGAACAACACATAGTGGATGCGGCCTCCGGTCTGCTGTTGGTTTTCCGCGAAGAGCACTCCCAGCAGATCGTTCAGACGACTCGTACAGATAGTCGCGCAATGCTAGAACGTGATTGATGTGCACCCTTCATTGACGGTCTCTCAATTGATCTCCTGCGATTCATGCCGTATAAGGAAGTTCTCGACCAAGGCGATCATCGTGTCCTTCCCCGCAGGTGCGGACAGCGCAATCATCAGCGTCATCGCCGCCAAGGCGTTACCCTCCACAAGCAGGGGAGTCATCGTCGCCCAGTATGCTGTTGCCGTTCAGGAAATACACGAACAGTGCGGCGGCACAACGTTTATTGCCGTCGGAGAACGGGTGATCCTTGACAACTTGATACAGCAGGTTCGCGGCTTTCTCCTGGGTGGAACGGTACAGTTCTTCGCCTCCGAACGTCTGGTAGAGTCCTGCGACGATTCCTTGGAACGAACCGTTGCGTTCCCTCCCGAACAGATCGGATTGCGTGTAGAACGGCATCGACCGGATGAACAGCATCGCGTCCTCATAGGTCAAGACCCACTGGGGCTCGTCGCCCTTGGGTATAGGGACATTGCCTGTGTCATAGTCGTTAAGCAGCACAAGACTCGGCAAATATCGTTCCAAGATCTCTGCGGTGCCAGCAATTTCCGGTTCGGTGGACCTCGATAGCACCTTGACGACGGCGTGAAGTGCGTCAAGCCGCTTGTGATTGATGGTGTAACCATCAACGAGATGCTGCTTCAGAACTGAGTTGGCCCATCGCCGGGAATTAGATGCCTTCCTTGGATTTGACGCGGTATCCGACCGACAGGATCATATCCAAGTTGTAATGCTCGACTTGGTATGTCTTACCGTCAGATGCAGTTGTCGCAAATTCTGCGACAACTGAAAATCCATTGGGCTCTTCCCTCAATGCATTGCCGACATGCTTGCCGATTGTTTTGATATCGCGGCCAAACAGCAAGGCCAATTGCTTTCTGTTAAGCCACACCGTATCCTCGTCCACCTTCACATCGAGGTGCACGGTGTGGTCCGCGCTTTCGTACAAAGCAATCTGCTGCTTCAGTTCCTCTCCAGTCATGAGATTACCTCTCTTTTTCGGCTGTCTGTAAATCATGTCGTTGGCGTCGCCAAATTATGCATCCAGTTTATCAGGACAGTCGAACATTTGTTCGATTACTGTATCTCGCATCTTTGTATGACTTTCCCGACGACGTATTGGCTATGACGGAGGTAATGGGCACGGGGATAATGCTGATGATGGGCATTTCCATCATGCAAAAACCTATGCCCCGTATTGAAAAAAGCTATTGGACCAAGCCGTTGGGCTTATGCCATGATAATTGGGCCATTGCGCGGCTTATCCGTTCGACGGATGTTCCGGATTTGCGATGGCGTTGAATTGCAATTATCAAATGAAAGAGCAAATTGTATGAGCGAAAACAATGATGCCAAACACGTGCTGTTGGTGTTGATCAGTCACTCCGATTTGGGAGGTGTGAGACCTACTGGCTTTTATGTTGATGAGGCCGCACATCCTTGGCAGGTGTTCAGACGAATGGGCTTCACTGTGGGCCTTGCATCCATCGCTGGTGGCGTACCGCCGCAGGCTGGCCGTCATCCCGGTGACCCTGTGCAAGAGCAATTTCTGCATGATGCGGTGCTATTCGTTGGCGGTCACGGTGTGATGTGGGATTTCCCCAACAATTCTGTGGTGAACGCCGTCGGCCGGAACATCTGGGAGCGCGGCGGCATTGTGCCATGGGCCTGCGGCATTGGTGGATATGACGTTGTCGGATGGCAGTTATCTGATTGCCGGCAAGCAGGTCACCGGATTCACCAACGGCGAAGAGCAAAATCTCGGGCGTTATCCGTGGCTGCGGCGGGCGAATAGAAGGGAGATTGAGATAGAGGCAGGGGAGATGCCGGGTGCATCGCCGGCATCACGCCTCCGTGAAATACTCGTTTTCGTCCGCAAGCCGGCCGCCTTTGATGAACAGGAATCGCTCGCACAACTCCTGCAGCTGGAGATGAGCATGGCGATGCTGCGGTCGGAAGCCCACTGTCTGAGCACGGCGATGAGCTGGAGCACGCCGTCCGGGTCGAGGTCCACGAACGGTTCGCCGAGAATCAGGAACTCCGGATCATTGACCAGCGCGATGACCAACGCAAGACGCTGTTTCATGCTGAACGAGAAACCGGCGGGCCTGCGGTCGCGGTACGGCCAAAGTCCCACAAGTTCAAGCACCGGGCGGATTGGGAGGCGCGAGCGGTGGGTCGGACGATTACAGTGTGAGCCGAATACGTTCATGAATCATCGAATCACAAGGCGAGGCGGACCGCAAGTATTCGAGAGTCGCCAGTTCGGTCGATTTCAATGACAATGGTGTGGACGATTACGCGGATATCGTGGCGGGTGCGCGCAAGGACGCCGAAAACCATCCGGCTTACGATTCCGGCTACTATCAGGGCGGCTATCCGCCGGCCGATCGCGGGGCGTGCACCGTACGTGATTCACAACATGGCGCAGCGGCAGCGCGAAAACGACTACTTCGCCTTCAAGAAGCACATGACGGTCACCGGGCACTACCGTTTCGACGCTTCGAAAGTGCTGTAGAGCGTACTCAGGGCTTGGCGGTGACGGTCGGAGCGGCGTCGGCATTGCCGGCTTTGGCTCCGGCTGCATCAGCTGAATCGGTGCCGGCCGCACTGGCGTTAGCACTATCGTCAGCGTTGGCACCGCCGGCTTTGGCCTTGGCATCAGCCGCGCTCCCGCCATCGATCACCAGTCGCAGATAATCGCGGTCGGCGGACTTGCGGCGCGGCACGAACCGACTGATGATGGAGTTTTTCTTGCCGCGGTTCTTCACGTACAGGAAGCCGAACACGGAGAACACGACCGCGCCGATGAAGTTGACGATAAGATCCTCCATCGTGTCGATCAGACCGATGTCGAGGTAGCCGCCGAGGCCCAAGTCTTGGCCATTGACCGTGACCTGGGTGATGTCGTTGATGCGAATCGCATGGTTGGTGTGCGTGGGGTCGAGCATCACCGAGCTGATGGAATGCACGATGGCGTCTTTCTGCATGTCGAATCCGAACAACTGGTCCATGCCGAATTCGAAGAACTCCCAGATCACGCCGATGGTCATGGAGAAGCAGAAGGAGGCGATCGCCAGATACAGGGGCGAAAACTCGAACTTCACCCGGTCGGACCGGTTGAGCAGGTCGACCAGCGAGAAGCCGATCGCCGCGGCGAGGAAGCCGTTCATCGTGTGCAACACCGTGTCCCAGAACGGGAAGATCTCATAGAACGAACTGATCTCGCCAAGAATCTCGGACGAGAACACGAACACCAGCACGATGACTTCCAGCACCGAAGGCAGCTCGATGCGGAACTGCACCTGGATGAACGCCGGCGCCAACAGCAACAGCAACGTCAGGATGCACAGGAACACATTTTCGTAGTCGCCGTTAAAGAACTGGAGTATTGCCATGGCGAGCACCAGCATGCGCAGCACCACATAGACCGCGAATGAGCTTTTGTGTTCGCGGATTTCCATGCCTACGGCTCGGCTCATGGTCTTCCAGTGTACGCGCCAGGACGGTTTGCGTTGTGCGTCGTGCTGTTGTGACCGTTTCCGGGTCATTCTTGCCTCTTTCTCGCTTTGTTCTCGCGCCAGTCTATCCGAACCTGCTTACAGGCAATCGGCAAGAACGGGCGATAGTCCGGCCGCATGAACCGAATGGAAACCGATGCTGCCTCGATTGTGGACCGCACGAATCATGCGGCGATGCTCGATAGGGCCATTGTGCCGGCGGCACGCCACCGCGTGCTGATTGCAGTGCTCGCCGTGCTGCTGTACCGCCGTATGGGCATGATTACACCGCTGATCGTGGCTCATGGCATGTATGACGTCTCCGCCGCCATGACCAATCTGACCGGAATCGCCGGCTCCTCATGGTCACTGGTCGTAGGGCTGGCAATCATGGCCATGCCGGTGGTTTGGGCTATCGTGAGGTGTGCGAGATAGGCTTTGTACCGGTTGGCAGCAAATCAAACCAGCGAGACAACGGAATGAACGAAGCGAAAGGAACGGTATCTGATGACTCCGATTGAATTGTCAACCCGACGCCGGGTTACGGGACTGACTTCGGATGAGTTCGCCAGGCTGTTCGTCTCTTTGCAACGCGATGTGGACGGCGAAGCCGCGCATTGGAGCGCCACGGACGTCGAATCCTGGGAGCTGGTCGGCCCGCCGGTGACCGCCGAACAGCATCTTATCGACACGTTCGCCGCGGCCAACGAATTCGTGGCCACGCTTGCGGACCGTCTGTACCACACGATCATGCCAGTCACGGAAGAATCGGTCATCACCGCATACGCTGATGACCTCACATTCTGGGCATCGCATCCGGACCTTGGCGGAGTGCCGTGCGCATTATGGAACATCGCCGCACTGCAGGCGGCCGAATGGGCCCGCAAGGAAACCGGCATCGCCTGTGAACTAGACGTGCGCGAACCGCTGGTGTGACAGCTGAGCTCAAACATGGGCGTAGGTAACGGCATGGTTTGAGGACTATGGTGTTGCGTTACCGGTCGGAAAGGATATGATGGTGGGGCGTCATAGCAAAAAAGCGCGTGGACAGTCGAGGAGACATGCGCGAAAGCCCTCCGTTTGGAGTGAAATTCGCGGCTATCTGCTGACGGTGATCGCGGTGATGCTGGTCGTGTTGCTGGGACGCACCTTCGTGTTCAACGTCTATGTGATTCCATCCCGTAGCATGGAAGACACGTTGCAAATCGGCGACCGCGTATTTGCCTCGCGATTGACTCCGAGACTCTTTGCACTGCACCGTGGCGACATCATCGTGTTCAAAGATCCCGCAGACTGGATGGAGGGGGAGCAGCTTCCCACCAATCTGATGTCGATAATCGACAGCAATCGTTACCTAATCAAACGTGTCATCGGTCTGCCCGGCGATACCGTCGCCTGCAAGGGATCCGGGGAGCCCATCACGGTCAACGGCAAACCCATTGATGAAAGCGCTTATCTTAAGTCCGGCGTGAATCCAAGCGACAGTCCTTTTTCCGTAACCGTTACTGACGGCAACGTGTTCGTGCTTGGTGATAATCGCTCCAATTCCAGAGATTCTCGATACCATCTTGACGACGGCAACAATGGGCTAGTGCCATACGACGATATCCAGGGTGTGGCGTTGTTCCGCTTCTGGCCATTTACGAGAATCGGCTTGCTCAATTGAGTTTGGCGTGAATACACAAGTTGACATGTGTCGCACGGCCCGGTGCATCCTGCAGTCGGACCGTTTCCGGAACCCTCCCCCCCGAAATCTGACGACCCCCTGTCTCACAGCTATCGCACAGCTCCGATACGGGAAACGTGCGGGTGATTCCATAACGACTACGTACTTCAGGAAGTGACGTGTATCACATTATGGTCATGTGTTCAGTGCCGCAGATAGGCGAAGTTTATTCATGAGCCGAATAGGGCCGGTGAAGCGGGCTCTCACTGCGTTCATAATACGGCATATCGTGAACGGCGTTATCATCACAGTCAGGCCGAATTAAAGGAGGCTCGGTCATGGTCGCCGCATCCACGGCATTCAGCCCGTCAAGCACGATGACGGCCAGTTTGGTGGAATCGACTGGCCTGCCCAGTGCCGCTATTCCTGTGCACGAGGATGGTAACAACGGCAACGGCGACAGTGGTGCCGATGGCAGCGGCGACGACGGCGGCATGGTCAGATCGCTGAGCCTGTGGAACTACTTCACCATGGGATTCGGCGCAATCATCGGCACCGTATGGGTGCTGCTGGTCGGTGACTGGATGATCGTCGGCGGTGGCCCGGTCGAGGCGATGATCGCCTTCGTGCTGGGCGCCGTGTTTCTGCTGCCGATCGGCTCGACGTCCGGCGCGGTTACCATGGTCGGGTCGTTTCTGCCCGGAGTGCTGGTGATGACGCCGCTCTTCTACACCGGTTTCGACACGATTCCGCAGAGTGCCGAAGAGGCAAGCGAAGGCCTTGACTGGAAGAAGTTCGGTATGGTCATCTCAGCTTCGCTGCTGGCCGCCGGCTTAATCATCATTGGCCTGCAGGTGCTGCCGTTCTCCCCGGCCGCGCTCAAACCCACATCATGGGCAATCGTGGCGGTGTGGATTTGCTGGGTCTGGCATTGCGTTGGATCAGTGCACGTTCACGGCGCGAATAGCGGCGCGCCGGTAGGTCGCGAGCCGTTCAGTCGCGCGCGACCCAAAGCGTATCGAGGTCGTCGGCCTCGGTCGCCTTTTTGCGCTTGCGTACCCACTGTTGCAGGAAATACGCCCCATAGCAGGCCACGATGAACACGAGCTCGGCCACGAGCGCGAACCGTTGCTCCACGTCGAAAATCACCAATACGAACGATGCGGTGCACAGGATGAACGCCGCCCAAGACACGTACGGATAGCCGGGCGTGCGGTATTTGAGTTCGCTGGTGGAATGGCCGGACTCCAGCCAACGGCGACGGAACACGATCTGGCAGTAGGCGATGGCGATCCACACCACCACGGCGGACAGGCCGGAAAGCGCCACCAGCACCAGGTACACAGTCGAGGCGGCGATCACGGAAGACAGGAGCGCCAGCAGGCCACCGGCCATCGCGGCGCACAAGGCGAGCATCGGCACGCCGCGACGGTTCGTTTTGGCGAACCAGCGCGGAATCATGCCTTCGTTGCCCATCGACCACACCATGCGCGTGGAGGCGTACAGGCCGGAATTCGAGGCGGAAAGCACGGCCGTCAGCACCACGAAATTCATGATGTCGCCCGCATAGGGGATGCCGATGCTGTTGAAGACGAGCACGAACGGGCTTTCGCCCACGCCGGCCTGGCGCCACGGGATCAGCGCGCACATCACGGTGATCGAGCCGATGAAGAACAGCACCAGGCGCCACAGCGTGGTGTGGATGGCCTTCGGCACGGTGGTTTCCGGGTCGCGCGTCTCGCCGGCGGTCACGCCGATGAGCTCGGTGCCGGAGAACGCGAAGTTGACGGTCAGAATCGTGGCGAACACTGGCATGAACCCGTTGGGGAAGATGCCGTCCTTAACGAGGTTGCCGAACATCGGAGCATGCTGGTAGCCGGCAATCGGAATAACGCCGAATATGGCGAGCAGGCCGATGACGATGAACGCGCAGATAGCGAACACCTTGATCGAGGCGAACCAGAATTCCGCTTCGGCGAAGAGCCGCACCGACAAGGCGTTTAAGGTGAAGATGAGAATGATGCACGCCGCGCTCCACACCCATGTGGGGCTGTCCGGGAACCAGCGTTGCATGAGCAGGCCGGCGGCGGTGAATTCGGAGCCGAGCGCCACCGTCCAGGTGAGCCAATACTGGATTGCGATCACGAAGCCGGTGCCGGGGCCGATGAACTTTTCGGCATACACGTGGAAGGAGCCGGTCACTGGCATGGCCACGGACAATTCGCCGAGCGTAAGCATGACCAGATAGACGATGAGCGCGCCGATGCTGTATGCCAGGATCGTGCCGATGGGGCCCGCCTGCTGGATGGTGTATCCGGAGCTCAGGAACAGGCCGGTGCCGATTACGCCGCCTAATGAGATCATCTGCAGGTGGCGGGATTCCATGCCGCGCTTCAGGTTGGTATGTAGGGCGTGCTCGTCTTTGCCATCATGTGACGACTCGGACTGGCTGGTTTGCGCTGGTTGGTTCACCTGTTCCGAATGGCTTCGACGGCCATCCGTCTGAATCTGCGGTTCCTGTTGCGAGGACGGCGACTGTGCCGCCGTGTCGGTGTCGGGCTGACTCATGTTTCTCTCTTTGCCGTGCGTGCGTTCCATAGGCGTCGTCGTGACGGCCCGGAATAGTATACCCGCACCGAGGATATAGCTGCGCTGCATGATGCTGAGTCAAAATCAGCCCCCTGAAACGGAGATAGGCACTCGCAGCGGCTACTTCACCTTCTGGATGCGCAGCACGGTGGCCACCACGTACAGGCCGGTGCTCCACAGGAGGCCAAAGGCCAGAAACCCGACGGCAAATCGAATGTTGTTTGTTTTTTTTTCCATGTTCTCGGACATGTTCGATGGCCTCCTATGGTTTTCGTTGACGTTTTGGTTATTTTGTCGACCATCTCATATTGGTGGAATTCCGGGCTTTTTGGGCGTGCTGTTGCCTTTGTTGCGCCGTTGCGATATCGGTCTTGTGAACGGTTAATCTACTCAGGACTCAAAATACATTCCAGCCCGCGGCACGTTCGGTGTTGCAGGACAGTAATTCGAGGATGAGCGACTTTGATATGCAGTGATACGCCAGTGGCGGAGCGCTACAAGTCATGGTGGATGAGATGTGATTTTCGTCGAATTGGTCAGTGCTTTTGGACAATACCGAATTGGCGTCGAATCGGGTATATACTGGGACCGTCTTCCAGGCGGAAGTATGGTTCAGAAGGAATGGGTAGAACATCATGAACGGCATTGCACTTGGCACCCGGCTGGGGTTTGCCGTATGCGTGCTGCTGATGATGCCAGTTCTTCTGCCCGTGGCCTGTGTGGAGTCGTTGCGGCAGCGTTTGGCCGGTGCGTGGACGATGGCTGCCTCGCGTGGGCGGGTACTGTCGCGTCCGATGCCGATGGCGGACATCATCGTGTTGATGACGTTGTTGTTGTCGTCGTTGAGTGCCACTGGCTGCTGGATTGCCGGCGGTGATTCGCAGACTGCCCTGGCCGCCATGGTCTTCGTCGCCACGGTGACGGCTGTATGTGCGTGCTGCGCGGTCGTGCTGTTGTCGTTCGTAGGTTCGGCCGGCCGCCGACCGTTGCCCGCCAGCTTCCGCTTCGATGCGACGGTGATGAACGCCGTCCGCTCATGGGCCCGCCCGCAATGGATGCCACGCTGGCCCCGTTACACGCTCCCCGATTCCCGAATCTGATTTAGCTTCTCTTTTCAGCTCTCATCGTTGCGCCCCACGGTCTAATGCAATTGTGTTGTTTAGGCGACATGTGGATACGCATTTATGCGATGTTCTTGTTTCCCCCTAATTTGGTTCCCCTCTCTGAGGGGAGCTGTCCGCGAAGCGGACTGAGGGGAGTTCCCAGCTGTTGCCGTACCAGATTGCAGTTGCTTGAACTCGGAAACACATCCCAGATTCGTCAATTCATCAGGAATCCCAATGAACTTCATCAATATCCTCAACCACATCCTGCGACCCCTAGAATGGGTTGTCGCCCAACTGCTCACCCTGTTTCACCACGCCCTGGTCACGTTTGGCATGACTGCTGGCCCCAGCCCCGCGTGGGGCATCGCGATCATGTGCCTCGTGCTCGTCATCCGCATCTGTCTGCTGCCGCTCTTCCTTTCCCAAATGCGTGCGATGCAGCGGATACAGGTGCTCCAACCGCAGATTCAACGCATCCAGCACAAGTACGCCGCGCGCAAGGACCCGCGTTCCAAAGAAGCCATGCAACGTGAAATCATGGCCTTGCAGCAGCGATATAACGCCAATCCGCTTGGCTCCTGCCTGCCTTCACTGATCCAGGCGCCTATTTTGTGCTCGCTGTTCTACACGCTGCAATCCCTGCCTGCAATCGCCGATGGGAATGCGGAACCGTTGGGCGGCATCGACCACACCATGGCGGGCGACATCGAATCATCGTCCATATTCGGCGTACGCATCGCCGACTCGTTCGGCACGGTTGCCTCGCCGCAGTCACGCATCATCATCGGCGTGGCCGTGGCGTTGATGTGCCTGACGTTGTTCGCGATCCAGTGGATGCTCATTCACCGCAATACGTCGAAAGATGCTATGGTCTCGCCGCAATTCCGTGTGCAGAAGATGACCGTGTTCGTCTTTCCCGCCATTTACGTGGTGTCGGGTGCCACGTTGCCGTTCGGCGTGCTGCTCTATTGGTTGACCAACAATCTGTGGAATCTCGGCCAGACGCTCTGTCAATTGCGATGGTTCCCCACGCCCGGTTCGGCGGCAGGCGAGCGCAAGGCCAGGCGCGACTACGAGCAGGACAACCGTCGCCGTGCCGCAGCCGGTCTGCCATCCCTAGAGGAGGAGCGTGCGATGGCCGCCCGCGAGGAGGCGAAAGCCCGACGCGAGCGCGAAAAGTCGGCCGCCAGCCGCAACCGCAAACAACACAAAACCCCACACCTCGCCAAGCGCTCAATCGTGAAACGGTAACGCACTACTCGTCTACTGGCTCCCCTCTGGAGGCTGAGCCGTTAAGCAAACAGCGAAGCTGTTTGTAAGCGAGGGCGAGGCGACAGTCGAGCTATGTAGCGCGGTCGCCAGACCGTCTTCATTACGGCTGAACTGGCGCCGTAGACGACTGAGGGGAGTTTTGCTAAGGCCGCATGATGTTGTCACATTGTTTTTCAATGGTTTTCACTTGGCGTGTATTGACTGATTACATTGGAGTACAACACAATTGACCTATACGGATAAATTTCGCAGCTCAAAGATGGGGAAACGATATGAGACTGGCGATGGCGCAGATGGCGATGACCGACAATATCGACGAAAACGCCGATAGGGCCTTGGCCTACTACGATCAGGCCGGTGAGGCCGGTGCCGATCTGTTGTTCTTCCCTGAGATACAGTTCTCCCCGTTCTTCCCCCAGTATGAGAACCGCGATGCGTCGTGATATCTCATGGACCTGACCGACCGTCACGTCGCCGCATTGCAGAGCAAGACTCGGCAACATGGCATGTACGTTTTCACCGAACCTGTACCTCAAAGCTCAGGACGGCCACAACTGCGACGCTTCGCTATGGATCAACGAACAAGGCCATATCAGCGCCGAACCGTTGGAGATGTTCCTGTGGGAGATTCGCGTCCAGGTCATGCAGAACCAGGTGGCCATCGCCATGGGCAACCGGGTCGGCACGGAGGGTGATGTGGCGTTCGCCGGCCAATCAGTGGTGGTGGACCCGTACGTCAACGCTGCCAGCGAGGCCGACGACCAAGAACAGTTGATTATCGCCGACATCGATCTCACACAGACCGCAGCAGCGCGCAAACAGCGGCCATTCCTAGGACTGCGCCGGCCTGAATGGTACGTCTGACAAGAACAAACCGACGTCAGCCCGGAATCTTCTCGACGATGGTGTTCAAGGTGTCGAAAGCCTCATCGATTTGGTCCACTACCTGCTTGCCCTGGTTGACCATTTCGGTGATCTGTTCTGTGTGGGGTTGCGGCAGCGCATAAATCGACGTCTTGACGCGCTTCAAGACCACGCCGGCGTCGGACAGATCCTGCTTGATGGAGGCGATTTTGGGAATGGACAGCGTGCCGTCGGAGAAGTTCATGCCGGACAGCAGCTCTTCGATATTGAAGTCCACCAACGTGCCCTGCGCGGCACTGTCGATTTTGGGCAGGGCGTTGGTCGCGGCGTCGGCGGCCGCGCCCAGCATGCCGCGCACCGCCTTCACGTCCGAACCGTAATATGGCACGTATTCGGCGGCCTGCCATGGCATGCCTGGGGTTTCATCACGCGCCGTGACGATGTGACTGCCAGCGCTGCCCATCTGCTCAAGCGCTTGCTTGAAGTCGCCCTGCTCGACGGATTACTGCGCCTCGCCGATTACCCGTTGCGCCGACTGCCAGAACAGCCAGCCGGAAATGCCCACCGCCAGCAGAATAGCGACCAGTATTGCAATAACAACAGTGCCGGTATGTTTGCGCTTAGCCATAAGACCAATGTACCTGCCACTCTGACCAGCGTCATTCACGGATTAGCATCATGGCCTGGGCCTCATTCTGGCTCATCGGTATGTTATTGGCGATGCGTAGTGGTGGTTATGCGAGTGTCTTTTGATTAGTGCATTCGCTTTTTCGGAACGGGATTGCCGATTCTGCAGGAACCTATTCCGGTAGGTATGATTGTTTGCAATGAGGAGGTTGACATGACGGAACAAGAGATACGTGCGATGAGAGTGGCGGAAGCCGTCCATTCTGCCCGTATGGAAGGCGGCGGTGTCACATCCTCGTTTTTTGCAGACGCGCGCGACTATATCGAAGAACAAATAGACGCACACGAATTGGTTAATCGTACACGTCGCCGATACGGTCTGGAATCCGTGTGATTGAACTGCCCGAAACCTTTGACACATATCTGATTCCCGGCACAAACGTACTGCGCAATCTTATCGGTGCCACAACCGTTACAGAACTTGAAGCGGCTGAAAACGATCTTGTATCTGCCAGAATGTTGGAACTCCAATCGAATCTTCCTGTCGCTCAAGGTACTTTGCGGCAACTGCAGCAGATTCATCGACAATTATTTCAGGATATATACGACTGGGCCGGTCAAATCAGAACAGTAGATATCGCGAAGGGAAGCAGCCAGGTCTTTCAGCCTCTTGCATTTTTTGATGTTGGCGTGCAATACGCCGAACGAATCCTGGACCGGGACATCAAGACCGCCCGCACCCAGGAGGCGCAGAATCAAACCGCGACCGTGATGAACGCCATGCCGCTGTCCGGCTCGCTCGGGGCCATCCGCTCCGCGCTGGCCGGCGACCCGCGTTTCGCTGACCCGTGTGGTGAGGCGCTCTACGGCAGCAAGGCATGCGCCGACTTCGTTAACGAAGCCAAGAACATCCACGTACGGCAAATCGCCGAACAATTCGCGTCGGAACAGGGCGTGCGGGATCAGCCGAAATGAGGCGCGATCCTGCGTGAATATGCTGTCATGCGATTGCTTGACATGGCTGGTCTGCGAATGCATGTTTTACCGGTCGCCATCGATTGGAATGACGGCCTCCAGTTGCCAGTGGGCTTGTTCGGTGTGGGTTTGGAAGGTGCCGCCGCGTGTTTCGATGATGGTCCGGTAGCGGTCGAGGCCGCTGCCCAGGCCGAGTCTCGTGTCATCGGATGCGATGGTGTCGCTGGCGGAGACGTGGATGGCGTCCGTGTCGAAGGTGACGCAGATGGCGTACCATCCGCCCGGGTCGGCATGCTTGGCGATGTTCGCGTACAGTTCCTCCAGCAAGCCCGCCAGCAGGCGCATGGTCTCCGGCGTGAGCGGCCGGCATGGTTCGGCAAGCAGGTTGTCGCTGGTGAATCCCAGGGCTTCGAGCCTGGACTCCTCCTCGTCGATCAGCGATTGCAGACCGGCACGCTGCGCGGCGATGCCGACTTCTGCGGGCACGGCCGGCTGCCGCACTCAAATCGCCATCGTCTGGTTCAAAGCAGGCTTGTAAACCCGCTATTTGCCCAACAGCTCGTCATGGCTGCCGGTTCGCATGAACATGGCGGTACCATCATCGCGAATCCATAGAAGCAGCCAGTCGCCGGCATTGCCGATGTGGCATTCCAGTACGCCGTTTAGATCACCGGTAAGTGTGTGGGCGCGATGCCTACGCCTCAATGCTTCCTTGGAGTCCGCCGTGTCCTCAAGCACCAGACGAATGACTTCTTTCAGCGGGCGTAAATCAGCGTGCTTGCATTTGAGCTTCTTGATATCTCGCTGGAATGCCGCCGTGTAATCCGGTTTGAGCATTGATCAGATTCCCAACGAATCGAACATCTCATCGGCACTGTTGAAGCGAGGTTGGCCGTCGGCGAGCCTGTTCTTCGCCTCGTCAAGGGCCTCCATGGTTTCAGGCGGCACGGTCGTATAGGAAAGGTTTAGGGGAATGCGCTTCTCCCGGACAATCTGCTTGTAGAAGGCGCGGGTGACCGAAGACAAGTCCAGACCGAGATCCTCGGCTATGTTTGCGGCTTTCTGCTTGGTGTCCGCATCCACGCGGACTGTGACGGATGCCATGCTCACATTAACCTCCACCATCGTTACGTAAGACAATAGTATGTATCTGTATGCTAATAGTCAACATTCTGCGGTTGCGGCATCTCGACCATGGTACACATCCCGCAAGCGGATTGTTTACCGGATGCAATCGATGATCGGAATGCCGACCATCCAGCTGTCGGCGGGCTTGTCCAGAATGGCTCCTGGTTCATCGCAACGCCAGCGCGGGTTGCAGCCGTATGGCTTTGATGGCCGGGGCAAGAGAGCCGACAAGCGAGGTGACGATGGACGCACAGGCCGCAATCATCGCCGCCGTATATGGGTATGTGGCGGTTCCAGCGGCGAGTCGGCGGGCATCATCCACGGAATTGCCCAGACCAGCACCGCGGAGATGAGCACCGCGGCGAAGGCGATGATGAGGCCGAGCAGCACTGACGAGCCGATGACCTGTATGGCTATGCCGGCTCTGGTCGCGCCCAGTGCGCAGCGGATGAGCAGGTCGTGCGAGCGTTGCTCGATGCCGGCCAGGCCGATGTTGATCATGCCGATGGCGGATACCGACAACAGCAATATCGCGGTGACGGTGACGCCGAGTTGGAGAAAACCGATGACCTGCTGTAATCATCGGCGTTGTCGGAACGGTTCCATGACGATACGCTGCCGGTCCCGACGTCGGATAACAGTGGATTGGCAACGGTGTGTTGGACTGTTTCTAGAGGGTCTTTCCTTGTTTGGCGAACTCCACAGGACTCATGTAATCGAAGGCCGAGTGGAGCCGTTGGTGGTTGTACCACCAGACGTACCGGTTGACGTCCGAGCGCAGCTGTTCCACGCTCGTGTTGGATTGGCTACAATGTATTAGACAGTCCGATGCCTCGCAGTGACAGGCGGGATCTCGGGCCGGATGTTCCAGCACCATTGGATGCGTCTGCGGAACATGCGCGGGCCCGTCCCCATGTCGTCCTGCCTCCTGCCGAAAAGCAGCCAGTCGAGGAAGGAGCGCAGCTCGGCGTCACGTCTCTCGTCCGGCCTCGGGGCCGTGGCCCCCAGCGAGCAGTCCACACACTTCCAACGCTGGGAGCCCGCGGCCGTCCGGCCGTTCTTCCTCATCGGTCTGCCGCACACCGGGCACAGCCTAGCCCTTTTCAATTTCGTCCTCATACGCCCATGGAACAGGCGAGGGACGGCCAAACCACGGCCCTTTAATGCGACGCCACATTAAAAGTACCCCGACACGCCCACTGCCACAAGGCCAAACCCGGAACATAAACACTACGTTTAGTTCCTATAACCCGTATATCGTGATGAGCTCGTACGTCGCATTACTGTCGAGGAATGGCCAATTAGATAAGGTTTGCGGCCGTTGGCCGAGCAGTAGTAGTGTGGTTTGCTGTGTCAACAGGAGGAGTGTGACCAATGCGGCTGATTGAGACATGGCTGGCGGACCAGGAACGCGCGTTTGACTTGTTCGCGAAATTCCCGGCGGAGGAGACGGGATTCGAGAACCCAGCGGCCGGCATGAATCGTGAACGGTTCGCCGCATATGTGCGAGGATTGCGTGATGAGTCGCTTGGCGTCGGCCTGCCGGACGGCTGGGTGCCAGCCACCAAATACATTCTCGTCAACGATGAGGGCGACTATGTGGGCATCTTCAACCTGCGTCACCGGCTCACCGACTTCCTGCGCAACGGTCCGGGCCACATCGGCTACGGTGTCGCCCGCGAATACCGCGGCCACGGCTACGCGACCGCCGGGCTCAAGCTCACGCTTGCCAAGGCCCGCGAGCTCGGCATCAAGGAGGCTTACCTGAGTGTCCACAAAACCAATCCGGCAAGTCTTGCGGTGCAGCAGCATTGCGGCGCACGTATCGACCATGAGGACAAGACGGAATACTACACACGCATCGCCACCTGCACGGAGAGCGATGGCCTCTATGCGCGAGGCGATTGACGGCGCCTCTCGCGTATAAATGGCCGATTATCAATCGGTTTTAATCGATTTCGCCTCGGTCGATAAAGTCGCCGTCGAGGAACCAATAATCGTGCGGATTTCCGCGTAGCGCCGTGAACGGCGTCAGTTCCACGCCCTGCGCCGCGGCTTTGCTCAGCAGATAGGCGCGGATAATCCACGGATACCATCGCCGGCTACTTCAATGGCGAAGATTTCGTCAAGCCACTGTGACGGAAGATTGGGGCTGCCGTTCAACCGCAAATTTCCTGTAAGCAGCTCTACAACCCGCAAAACTCTAATAATGTTGCATTGGCGCCTTAATCCTCCATAGTTAAGGCACCACGCAACATACGATTCGCTTACCCACGCAGCCATCCGACGATGGTTGGGATAGATTGTTCGGCGAAGCGGTCTATGGCGTCGGCGGTGACGTAGGCGTGGGCGGTGAGGCGCAGGTACAGTTCGCCGCCGACCGCGCTGGCCGCCTCGGATACCCGACGCTCCGCGTAATCGGCAAGATCGGACATGTACCGGCGCACGACATCCCAGCCCCACAGGCGCTCGATATCACGCAAGGACTCGGGCGCGGCGATCGGACCGCATAAATCCTGGGTGCCTTGCTCGTCGAATCGTTCCGGGAACGGGTCGGCGAAACCCCACGAGTCGATCAGCGGCCACAAATCCTGACCATCCTGACCGCCTTCGGGCGGAATCACCAGCAATGCCGTGCCACGCGGCGCACACGGGAACTTATGAAAATGCCGACCCACCAATCGGACTGCAGTCCGCCGACCGGATCGGCCAGTTGGGCGGGAGCATGCGCGCCATCAACCAAAATGCGGATGCCGCGGCGATGGGCTTCGGCGGCGATGCGCCGGGCCGGAAACAGCATAGCGGTGGCGGAAGTTAATCTGGTCCAACACGATGAACGACGTACGCTCGCTCATCTGCGCGGTCACGGCGCCGACCACGCCATTCTCGTCGGCGTCAATGGTAACTGGTGCATCTCCCTCATCCATGCGAATGATACGAATCGCCTTTCATCCCAATGATTTCGCTCTCGTGGCCGATACCCGCGTGCCGTCATGTTCCGTACCTTGGAATCAGAAGTCGAGAGATATGGTCCGAAACCGAATGGAGCGGACCGAAGCAGGGAGCATTGAAGATGGGATTTCTCAAGAACTTTTCCGAACCGTTTGCGTTCGCGCTGGCATTGTGGCCGTTTGTGTCCATGCTGCTGACGGTGCCGGTGCTGGCGTTGCTGTATCATCGCGACAATCGCATCCGACTGTCGTCGGCCATAGTGGCGTATGGCACGGTGCTGTACCTGCTCGGCCTGCTGTGCTTCACACTGTATCCGATGCCGGCCGATGCGGCAGCCTATTGCGCCGCGCACCATCTGACGCCACAGCTCAATCCATTGCAGTTCATCGGTGACATCCGTACCGATGGTCTCACCGCCGTACTGCAAATCGCGTTTAATATCGTGTTCTTCCTGCCGTTGGGCTTCATCATGGGCCGTATCTGGCGTTGGCCGCTGCCGGTTACCGCAGTACTGTCATTCGCCACGTCGCTGTTTCTGGAGACGATGCAGCTGACCGGCCTCATGGGCGTGTTCCCGTGCGCCTACCGTCTGTTCGACGTGGACGATCTCCTGTGGAACACGACCGGCGCGCTGATCGGATTCGCGCTGGCCATGCTTTCGCTGCGCCTGATTCCGGCGCGGGTCGCCGATATGACGCCGACCACCACACCTGGCTTCATGAGGCGGCTGATCACGTTCATCATCGACATGACGCTGATCGGGTTCGCCGTGATGCCGACGCATCTGTTCGTCATGATCGTCCGCTCAAACCTGCCCTCGGGCTCCAACGGCTCATGGCAGTCGATGGAACCGTTCGACTGGACCGGCTCGATCCTCTTCCTGGCGGCGCTCATCCTCTTCGAGGGCGTGGTGCCATGGTTGCGCGGCGGCTGCACGCTCGGCGGCAGCTTCACGCACATGACGATAGAGACCCGGCCGCGCGAAGGGTGGCTTCGCGTGGCGTTCTATGTGGCGCGCATGGTGACGCTGATCGCCGTGGTGTGGTGGCATAGTGGCGGATTCAATCTGCTGGTGTTCATCGGCCTCGGCATCTTCTGGCTGGTCAAGCGTCAGATGCCGTACGACCTGATATAAACCGGCGCTCCGCTGCTTGGCGTTACAGGAAAACATCCGACCACTGGTCGAGATTCGGAATGCTGCGCAGCGGGCCAGCCAACGATACGGCCAATCCCGCTACGGAACAGACCACGGCTACGGCCATCACCGCCGTGAAACCGAGATCTGGCTGTTGCAACAGCCAGCCGACCATCGCCGGGCATGCTGCGCCCAGTATGCCGACCGTGGTTTCAAATACGGCAGAAGCCCGCCCCTGCATGTTGTCGGGTGTCTTGCCGTAGAGAAAGCCCAGCAGACCAGCGTTCAACGCGGGGAACGGCAGGCCGGCCAGAATCTGGCAGATCAGAATGGCCGCGTAGCTGTGCAGGAATAGCAGTGGCATCTGGCTGACCACGAACAACGCCAGCGCGCCCGCAATCAGTTTCCCTGTAGGAACCATATCGACTAGCTTGTTGGCCAACAGCGAGCCGACCAAAGTACTCACGCCCATTGCCGTGCCGAGCAGTCCGATCATGACCGCGTTGGCGCCACGGGCGGCCAACATGATCTGCGCGCCGGTGATACTGGCTACGCAGGCGATGTCACCATAGCGCCGAGCATGATTGCGGAGAGGAAATTCTTTTTGGTCAGGGCCCATCGCCAGCCTTCGACCAAGTGCGTGGGAAATGGCACAACAGAAGTGCCGTGGGCCCAAACGGCGACCACGGCTTAGCGCGACGAGTCAACGCGCATTAGCTGTCTGCGAACGACACCAACACCTTGTACATAACAATGCCCCTTTGCAAAAACAAACTCCAATTATTGTACCAGTTCGAGCATAGAACCAGGCGCGTCCCGATGTCTATTTAGAAGTGCAACACCCTTGTTGGTCCTGTAATTCTAACAGTT